>Ga0310694_10004915_pt1 | contig 12834 bp, 8 predicted proteins | sample 174DNAGHGhighgp2_FD_203884 | JGI IMG/M metagenome (GOLD analysis project Ga0310694, IMG submission 203884) | Sheep rumen microbial communities from Palmerston North, Manawatu-Wanganui, New Zealand - 1742 DNA GHGhigh gp2 (v2) (version 2) | ecosystem: Host-associated > Mammals > Digestive system >...
AGAATGGAAGTCTTTCGTCAGGAACGAAGCAAAGACGGGTGGCATTGACAAGCTATGCGGCATCATTCCTGCTGGCGAGAGTTGCTATGCTTCGGCTTGCAATGGCATAGAGCATTTGGCGAAAACAGTCAAAGAGCCAGATGCCATAGTCCTTGTCCATGATGCCGTTCGTCCACTCATCACGCAGGACATCATCAGTCGCAACATAGCGGTCTGCCTCACTCACGGCAATGCCATCACAGCTCTGCAGAGCCACGAGGCATATCTTGTGACGCAGGATGGCAATACTTCCGATGCCTTCAAGCCTCGCGAGGGTTTGATGCGAGCCCAGACACCTCACACATTCCCACTCGCCACACTTCGTCAGATGATGAAACAGGCTAAGGAGCAAGGCATCAGTAAGTCGCAAAGCATCTTCACCTTGGCTGGCGAATTGGGCATTGCGCCCTTGCATATCGCTCAAGGCGACCTGCGTAACTTCAAGATAACCGAGCAATCTGATATCCTCATCTATCGTGCCCTGAAGACGATGGAAGAGTGAAACCGTTTCTGGTTCGTACACACTTCGTAAGACACTTTGATTTATGAAACATGTTTGCAAATCATTCCTGATTTCGTCCATAACCTTTTTCGTTCCCCTTTGTCAGGTTTGGGCACATGATTATAACGAACAGGGTATTTGCACTGAGACCGGTTGCACAGATCCATACGAACCACCTGTTTTGCAGGAAGGTTGGTATTTGCTTTCCAACGCCGGTAATGTAGAATGGTTCTCCGCTCTTGTCAATCAGGGAGGCAACGATGTGAACCTTTGGGGTAAGATGGTGGCTGATATTGACTTCACAAATGTCGCTCATACCCCAATAGGTGTGGGCGAGGGCACGAAGTTCAATGGCAAGTTCGATGGGCAAGGCCATCGCATCCTCAACCTCAAACTGCGTACTACGAGCGACCTTCAAGGCTTCTTCGGAGGCTTGCGTGGAGGTGGAACTACAGTACGCAACCTCATCCTCGACAAGTCGTGTGTCATTAACGGAAAGCAGCGTGTGGGAGGTATTGCTGCCTTTGCACAAACGACTGGCAGCAGCCCCATCATTATAGAGAATTGCATCAACGAGGCAAACATCACAGGCTCAAGTACAGGTGTAGGCGGCATTCTTGGTGGCAGCCTCAGTCCTCATCCTGCCATTCATATCCGCAATTGCATCAATACAGGAATTGTTCGAGGTTCAGGAGAATCCGCCACTATCGCAGGCTGGTTGGGAGACAATGCTGGCTCGCTTGTCGAGAACTGCTACAATACAGGTCGCCTCATGGGCTTGGACAGCAGCAAACGCAATATGGTCCGTCATGGAGGCTCTTCTGCCATACACAACCTCTATGAACTCTACAACAACTCAACCTACACGCAAGGCATTAAGAAAGACTGGCTTACATCTTCTCCCATTTCGAGTGGTGAACTTTGTTACTTCCTTTCCAGAGGACAGAATGCAGATGTGTGGCATCAGACAATTGGTGAGGACGAATCTCCCTTGCCATTTGGAGAGTCCCTGAAGGTGTTCCTCTGCGGAAAAGCCAATTGTGACGGCACTTTGATTGAAGGCGAGTCCTTCTTCTCTAATGATGATGAAGAAGTGCTTACGGTTTTAGGACATCAGTTCGAGAAGGGACATTGTGTAGTCTGTGGAGCTCTGCAACCTGATTATGCTTTCCCGACTCGCAAAGTCTTCCTTATGGCAGGACAGAGCAATGCAGATGGTCGTCCTGCGATAGGAACGATGCCTCAATACATTCAGGATTACGCCAATAACGGTGGAAGCAAGTTCTGTTATTGGAGTTATGCAAACGGAACTCAGGCAGCTTGGGATATGTTTGGGGGCAAGCTTGCGCCCTATATGCCTTATACTGACAACAATACGACTTCCCGTTGTGGCTTTGACGGCATTGTCTATCACCTTATAGAGGAGGCTTTGCAAGAACGTTTCTATGTCATTAAGGAGAGTCGAGGCGGGACAGCCATAGATACCAGATGTTCCAGCTCTGGCGATTTGTGGTGGAATGCTGCTCCTGGTTGGCTTGCTACTGCTGCTCCAAGAAGTGGTCATTCGTTGGCTTTGGAGTTTACAGAGAACATCGGACTTTGCATAGACAATGTTCTGTCACAACTGCAGGAAGGCTATGAGATTCAATGCATTATGTGGCATCAAGGTGAATCGGACCGTTCGCAAGCAGCCTCTTATCACGACAATCTTCGCCAACTTGTCTCTTTCCTGCGTTCATATCTTGTCAGCAAGACTGGAGTTGAACGTTATGCAACACTCCCATTCATCGCAGGAACCGTGAATCGCAGCAGTACTCAGTACAATGCACAAGTGGAGCAGGCTGTTCTTCAACTGGCAGAGGAAGACGAGAACTTCCATGTCGTTGATATGAGCAATTGCAAACTCGGCTCGGACAATCTGCACTTTGACGCTGCTGGTTGTGTTGATGCTGCCCAGCGAATGTTCGATAAACTTATGTCTTTGGGACTTATGGATGATGAAGACCCGACAGGAATCAAAGATGTTCAGGAGCATAAGGGTGCAAGAAGCTCAAGTGGCCAAAGAGAAATCTACGATTTGAGTGGTCGTCAAATGGGAAGCGGTAAACTGCGTAGAGGCATTTACATCCAAGGCAACAGGAAACTCGTAAAATAAGACAAGAATGATATACTACTTCTCAGGAACAGGAAACAGCCTCTATGTCGCTCGACATTTGGCCGATTTGTTAGGGGAGCAACTCTTTCCAATGACTTTAGCTGGTTCGGGAAGCTTCCCCCAAGGAGGAGAAATGGAAGGGGCTGCCATTGGTCTCGTCTTTCCCGTCTATGGTTGGGGCATTCCGAATGTAGTGGAGGAATTTGTCCGCCGTCATAAGGCCTCGTTTGAGGGCGCATATTTATATGCCGTCATGACTTGTGGCGACGATATGGGCTATACGGACTGGGTTTTGGAGAAGGCATTGGGCAGGAAGCTTGATGCCGCTTTCTCTGTGCTGATGCCTGACGTATATGTCTGTTTGCCAGGCTTCGATGTGGATAGCAAAGAGGAGTGCAAGGAGAAGTTTTCCTTGGAGAAAGAGACTGTTCAGAACATCACCAAATGCGTGAAGGAACGGCAGGTCGTTCGCCACTTGAAGCGAGGTCCTTTCCCTTGGGCCAAGACCTATATTCTCAGGCCTTTGTTCAATCGTTACTTAGTGACAGACAAGTACTTCCGTGTGGATGCTTCAAGTTGTGTTTCATGCGGAAGATGCCAGAAGATGTGTCCTGTAGGCAACATAATAATGGGCACTCCCCTAAAGGGGGAGCGGGGAGGGGGCCTTGAAGTGCCTCAATGGCAATCGCATTGTGCAGGTTGTCTTGCTTGCTATCACGCTTGTCCGCATCATGCCATCAACTTTGGCAAGATGACTCAGAAGAAAGGCCAATACAACTTACTTAAAATGAAAAACGAAGAGTGAAAAATGAAGAATAATAAACTGCTGAAAACCCTGATTGCTGTGGTTGCCCTTCTGTTGTTTCTGTTTGCGCAGAAGTATTTCAACCAGGACTCCTCCGAAACCCTCCCTGAAGAAGAGACTTTATACAATGAGCCTTTCGAAGCGCAAAAGCCGGAAAGCAATCCGAACAATATAATTCTCCCCATTGCTGGGAAGATGGAGGGCGTCTTCATCGAGCACGAAGGCTTCTCCCTGCTTTACGACACCAAGACGATGTGCCCTCGTTGGGTTGCTTGGGAACTGACGGCAGAGGAGACGAGAGGCAGAGTGTCGCGCGCGGGGGTTGATTTCAAGGAAGATACCAATGTGCCAAAGGAGTATCAAGTCGCTTCTTGGGACTATAATGGAGGCGCGTATGGGCGAGGTCACATGTGTCCTGCAGGAGACATGAAGTGGAGCAAAGAGGCTATGCAGGATTGTCACTACATGACCAATATCTGCCCTCAGAATGCAGAACTGAACAAGGTTTGGTGGGAGCATTTGGAACGTGCTTGTCGCACTTGGGCCAGGCAGGATGGAAGTGTCCAGATTGTCTGCGGACCGGTCTTCTCCGAGAATCCGAAGCACTTCGGCAAGAAGCACAGAATGGCTGTTCCAAAAGGTTTCTACAAGGTTGTCCTCTCGCAGAAGAAGGGTAGGGAGAAGGCTATCGGATTCTACTATACCAACGATGACGCCATTCAACCTATGGAAGATGCAGTTCGAAGCGTAGATGATATAGAACGCATGACGGGCATCGATTTCTTCTCCAGCCTTCCAGATGAACAGGAAGACAAGCTCGAAGCCATGAGCGACCTCAGGGCTTGGGACAAATAACCTCAGCCACAATCAAAAACATCACACGTGAAGATTGCCAACATCACACGTGAAGTTTGCCAACTTCACACGTTAAATAAAAAAAGAGAAAGAGGATGTGCCAAGCACATCCTCTTTCTTAAGATATTAGCTTTTTACCAAACCTTTGAGGCGTTCTTTAGGCCTGACCTCGGCTGGAAGCGTGAAGGCAACTGATAAGGTTTGAACGAGGACTTCATATTGTATTTTTTCTTGAATGCTTTCCTCGGCGCTGCTTCGGGAGCATCGCCCATGACGAAGGTCTCGGTTATAAGACCGAAGCCCCCTCCTGCTGCGGGGATATAGTATATGCCAGAGAACTCGTAGGTCTTAGTTTCTTCATCATATTCACCCAGATACTGTGTATATCCAGCATTATAAGCTTCAAGGTCCATGAAGTAAACGTCGCCATAATTCGTTTCTTCGTAAACGTATGGTTCGCCCGTATATTGATAGAAGCGAATCTTGCCGTCCTCTGCACTCAACGTGAATTTCAAGCCTTCCTCTGAGTTAGCCCAAGGCTTGAGAATGTACTGTTCTGGCAACTCGTTGCACTGATAGAGTGTAGCATCCGTCGTTCCTTCATAGAAGCTCTCTGCATCTTCAGATAAAGCCTCTACACCATAGGTATAGACACCGGAACCGAGTTCTGTCCATGTCAGGTTGGCAAGAGTCTCAACGGCTGTACCATACTCTATGTCACCCTTCTTGTTTTGGAAGGTAATCTTCAACTTGATGACAGCATCAGTGAAGGAAGAACTACCAGCGCCAATGACACCATAGACATCATCGCCGACAGCATTGATGCCGAGGTTCTGACTCTCCAAGCCCTCGATAACCTTAATCTCTCCGTCGAGCACGCCGAAGATAATGTTACTACCCTCTGTATAGGGAGCTTCGATGAGATATGGGGTGCCATACAGTTCGGCAAAGCGGTCATAGCAACCAGGATTGTCAGCCTCAACATCCTCTTTGGGAACACCCTTATAGAGAGCGACACCATCTTTCGACGTGCCTAACTTCTCAGAAATGAAGGCACCGTCGAAGACCTTCTCCCAAGCGAAATCATCGTTAAGAGGAGTGGCAATGTACGGATCGAGGTCAGGATTGATAACAAGACAGAAGTTACCGCTACTATTTGAGTCATAAAGACCACCGTTATTATAATTCTCCATGCCCATGAGCAGAGCGTTCTTGGGGAAGGTAATCTTGCCATTGGCATACGTACCATAGTTGCCTTCGATGTAATCATTCTTCTCTTTCTCAATGCCGAGACCTACCATGCTATGGACATACATGAAGCCATAGCCCCAGTCAACTCCCAAGTTGCATTTCTTTGGAATGTACACCTTTTCGGGATCTGTGGCATCAATGAAGATGTAGTAGTCCTGAGACTCGTCCCAGTCGCCTGGGTCGTTCCAAGGATAGTTAGCACCGTAGGTATTAATCAGGCGGAAATAGCCAGGCATATCGTCACGTTCCTGTACTTTGGTCGGAAAGACTGAATTTCCCACGCCAAAGAAAGTTGTGAGAATATCATCGGTGTACATGGCATAGCCCTCGACCTTGTTGCCATCCTCGTCATAGTAGAAACCAACATCGTTCCACTTCACACGGGTTAGTGTCAGGTTGTAAGTGGCAGCGGAGGAATACTTAGAAACGAATGCGGGATCATCCAACATGATTTGCAAATTGTAGGTAGTACCGACTGCTGCTTGAGGGAAGTTGATAGTAAGAGTTGCCTCTTCAGCGTTTTCAGCAAATTCTGCCTTACCAACCTCGAAGACTTCATCGGTATTCTTGAGAACCTTGAAGGGAACAGACAAAGCGCCAGCAGCGTTCCTGCGTTTTACAGTAACGACTACAGTGGTGGGGTCTGCCGGGTCAAGTTCTATCACGGAGTCTGTGATATTGAAGTAGATGTCGGCATAGTCTTTGTCAGCATCCCAAGTACCACGACCTTCATAATCGTACTCGTCTGAGCAGGATACAGCAGTCAATACCAAAGCACCTGCCAGAAGCGAATAGACATATTTAAACATATTCTTCATAATTATTATCTTTTATCTGTTATTAACATGCAATTCCTAATTAGCAAAGGTGCCAATGGGAGTAGGACCCATGACAGCCTGAGTCGGATCTGGGTTGTTCTTACCCTCCAGTGCAACATTCGACTGCACCTCGGCCTGAGGAATAACCAATGTCCATGTGGGCTTAATACCCTTACAGTTAACTTTGAATTCGTCGGTAGGAGCGTTGGTGCCCTCGTAGTTCTGAATCACGTCAGGCTGCAAACGCTTGGCCGATGGGAATGCCCATCCCTCGCCCCACGACTCGATACGCATCTGGGTGAGCACCTCCAACTGGAAGGCACGCAGGTCTGTTGCGCTAAAGTTGTAGCTGGGATCGCGATAGCTCCTCATGAAACTGTTGAGCAGTGAAACACCAGCACTAACCCCCTCGGAAGCGCCAACAGCTTCGGCCTGAATCAGGTAGAGTTCCTCTAAACGCATTACGGATACATCAGAAGCACCACCGATGCTGTAGGTTTCATAGTCGCCGTTCAGGCAGCGGAACTTGAGGCTGGCATAAGCAGGAGCAGCTTCTACCCAATCCTTGTCGCGACAGGTTCTGTAGTCTGCATAGTCATATTTCTTGGGGTTCAAGAACCAATTCTTACGATAATCCTTGTCAGACATGTGGTCGTAGAGCGACTTGTCGATACAAGGCTGCGTCAGTTTAGCATAGCCCCATGCGGCCTCACTAGACAACCATCCTACGTAGTTACACAGGTTGCCCATGTTCTCAGGATCATAGTGAATATACCACAGCCAACTGGAAACAGCCTTCGAGAAGGCAGAAGTCTCGTCAATCAATTCTTCAGCAGTCATGGGCTTTGCCTTCATATTGGTGGTAGCTTCTTCGATAGCCTTACCTGCATACTGGGCAGCTTCAGCATACTTGCCATCGAGCAGATAAACCTTAGCCTTTAGGCCATAGACAACGGCCAAGCTAGGAACCAAGCGATTATTGCTCTTGTAATCTGTCAGGCACTCCTCGGCCTTGTTGAGGTCGGAGAGGATGAATGCAATCATCTCGTCGTGAGGAACACGTGGGTTGTTCTTTGCCTGCTCTGCAGTAGTGGTCGGCAGTACGAAAGGCACGGTAAGGTTCTTCACAGCTGACACGTCGGTGTATATATTCTCTACCGGCTCATAGAGCGCCGTAAGTAGATAGTACTCGTAAGCCCGACAAGCGTATGCCATGCCTGCATAAACCTTCTGGGCGGGAGCAGCGGTTTCGAGGTCAACCACACCAATGATATCGTTGGCTGACTTGATGAATTTATACAACGTAAACCAAGGAATAAAAGAGAAGTCCGTGGTTTCGCCGATGTCTTGAACCGTATTGTAACGGCGATACCAGTCGTAACCTGCGTTGTCAGGAATACCTGGGTATATGTCGCCCAACAATTCTGTCTGGATAATCATCATTGAAGGCAGAGCCATGTCAATCTCAGTCACCTGATCACCATAGACCAAATAGCCCTGTGACATCTGTGAAGATATACCGTTGACAGCACCTTCCAATGCGCTGGGAGATTCAGAGATCATCTCTGCAGTAGCTGTAGAACTCTCAGGAATAGTCTCGTCGATACATCCTGTTAGAGCGAAAACCGCAGTCAGAGCCAGCGCTGAATATATTTTATTAATCTTTTTCATATCTTTACTATTTATTCTTTAGTTTAGAATGTAACCGTAGCACCAATTGAGATGGTTCTCATAGGAGAGTAGCGCGTAGCATTAGTTGTGTTTGTAAACGACTGACGCGGATCAAAGCCCTTACGCTTAGAGAAGTAAGCAACATTCTCGCATGCGAGATACAAGCGCAGTTTCTCAATCAGAGCTTTACGTGTCAGTCTAGCAGGGAAGGTGTAACCGAAGTTAATGTTCTCAATGTTCAGGTAACTTGCTGTCGTCAAGAATCGTGACGATGCTGCTCCCGAGTAAAGGTCGTTGAACATGAAGCGAGGAATGCATGAAGAAGTATTGGTTGGATTCCATGCATTGAGGATGTCCTCGTGAATCTGATAACCGGCATGGTTAGAGTTCGGTGAAGACATGAATTGTGCATAAGTACCGTCATACTGCTTGCCGCCTAACTGATAAGAGAAGTTCATAGAGAAGTCAAAGCCGTAAGCCTCGATCGTGGTACCGAAGCCACCAAATACAGGAGGTACTGTGCTCTTCCCTAGCATATAGTAGTCAGCTTCGGAATACGTCTTGGTAGTCTCGCGACCAGTCCAATTTCCATCAGCGTCGAAGGTGTTCTTATACCATCTGGGCTGACCGTCTTGGGGGTCAACACCTGCGAAGTCTTTGAAATACCATGTGTAGATAGACTGACCTTCCGTGATATAGAAATTGTAGTCAGGATCTGCATAACCCTCGTAGGCTTTACCGTCTGTGCCATAGACTTTCGATACCTTCTTGTCGTCAGCCAACTTGGTAATGCGGTTCTTCAGGGTAGAGAAGTTCAAATGCAAATCCCAGTTGATATTCTTGGTCTTCAGTACATTGTAGTTCAAGTCGAGTTCAAAGCCAGTGTTGTACATGTCACCAACGTTATCGTAGTATCGTGAATAACCCAGTGAAGGAGCAACAGAGAAAGAGAACAGCATGTCCGAAGTCTTACGATAGTAGTATTCCAACGAACCTGTCAACCTCTTAAACAGACGGAAATCAAAGCCTGTATTGAAGTTGGTATTAGTTTCCCAAGTGATGCCTTCGGAACCCTTCTCGCTGAATGCAGTACCAATATTACCAGAAGAGTTGCTGATATTATAAGTGTCAGTATAGAAGTAAGAGTTTAGTTCGCCATCCCTGTATATGTTGTCATTACCCTGAGAACCGACAGAAACCTTGAATTTCAGTTCGTCAACCCATGAAGCCTTGAACCACTTTTCCTTGTTCATCAGCCAGGCTGCGCCCAACGACCAGAACGTGCCCCAACGATGGTCGGGATGGAAGCGTGAAGAGGCATCACGACGTATAGAGGCCGAACCGAAATAACGGGTATCGTAGTCATACTGTGCACGTGCAAACCAACCTTCGTTGTTGTAGCGCTCCTTGTAGGAATTAGCGCTTTGGCCATCAACGACAGCGCCACCCAATTCCTTGTTGTCCTGAGAGAACATCTTCGATTTGCTGGCATACAGATAAGAGTATGTGCGGTCGAAATACTCATGACCTACCATTACGTTCAGATTGTGAACATCCTTAAACGTATGTGTATAGTTCAAAATTTGCTGAGCGTTGTAGTCGTAAGAACGAGTATGATATTTTTCAACCGTACCGCCAGTGGTATTAAATTGTCCATAATAAGGATTATAGACGTATGTAATACGAGTCTCGTCGAGGTTTGCAGTAGCATTAGCAGTAAATACCAAACCAGGCAACAGAGTGATATCGGCAAAGCCATGAGCGCTAAAGGCATTACCCTCATAATTGCGGGTGTTCAGGCGAACATCCTGCACGGGGTTGGCATCGCCTATGAACGGACGTGTCAGTCCTGGGTCATCATAAGTAGAGGTGGGACCTGTACCATAGTCCATAATCTTGTTTCCATACTCGTCAACCTTGATGTTGCCCTGTCCATCACGTACCCAAATAGGATAGATGGGAGCAATCTGGCTGGTGAAAGCCCATATGTTGCCGGTAGAGGTGCTGGTTCCATTGTTACCCAAAGAGTTACCATTGAAATGGGTATATGACATATTAGCACCTACTTTCAGCCACTTCTTGGCCTGATAGTCTGCACGCAGACGACCGGTGAGGCGCTTTAAGTCAGAATTCGTTGTGATACCCTCATTGTTCAGATAGCCTAAAGAACTGAAGAAATTGGTCTTCTCATTGGAGGCGCTAACAGAGAGGTTATACTCTTGGCGAGCACCTGTGCGTGTGCCAACGTCTTCCCAATCATCGGGGGTAACCCAATAGTCGTTGCCATTGTTGTTAACGATACGACCCAGCGTTGCATTGGGATTCAACTTACCGTCACGGCCAATGAGGTACTGACCTTCTGGATAAGTCCAGATGTTGTATCCTAAACCACCTTGTGCTGCAGGGCCAAACAAATTCTCATTAGCCATCTGCCAAGCTTCTACAGCACTATAGCCTTTGTTAAGATAGTAGTCGTTGACTGCTCCATACTGCATCTCGTAGTATTTCTCAGGGCTATTAATGGTTTTGTAGTGCTTTAGAGCACGAGTATTCCAACCATATTTGGCATCGAGTGTCACCTTAGCCTCGCCATATTTAGCCTTCTTAGTGGTAATCATGATAACACCATTGGCACCACGGGCACCATAGAGCGCATTGGAGGCGGCGTCCTTCAAGACTGTCATCGACTCAACATCGTTGGGATTCAGGTTGCTGATGTCACCGCTATAAGGAGCACCGTCAACAATAATCAACGGGTCTTTACCGGCATTTAGAGAACCGAAGCCACGAATACGGATAGTAGAGGTCTCGCCAGGAGCACCAGATGCTGATGTCAACTGAACGCCAGGAACAGCACCCGCTAGCGCATTCGTAACACTCGTCACCTGAGACTTCGCCAGTTCTTCGGCACCCACCACTTTGGCAGAACCCGTAAAAGCCGACTTTTTAGCAGTACCGAAAGCGACGACAATCACTTCGTCCATGGCCTTTGTCTCAGTCTCCATAAGGACTTTCATTCCGTCACGGGCGACAAGAGTTGCAGGCTTCATACCCATAAAGCTAAAAGTCAAGTTTTTCTGATTTTCGGGAAGTGTGATTGTAAACTTACCGTCGTCGTCAGTCAGCACCCCGATGTTGGTATCAGGAACGCGGACGGTGACTCCAATCAGAGGTTCACTCGTCTCAGAATCGACTACAGTACCTGTAATCTGCTTCTGGGCCATCGCCATGCTTGCTGTCATCAACATACAAGCTAGGATTGAAAGGAATTTTTTACCCATGTTGCTTTGTTTAAGTAAATAATAATATAATAATGTAATAATGTAATGTTTTCAGCTTCTTTGCTATAAAATCTTGCGCGTTTAAAGCAAGGTCTTTTCTGGTTTAACATTTATTTTATTTTTGCAAAATTACATAAAAATTTCAAATAAGCTATCAAAAACATTAAATATTTTTAAATCTGAATGTCATTTTAACATGAAAAATTCACATTTTTGACCATTTTGAGCAAAAAAGTTTCTCTTTTTGAGGAAATGGCGCTTCCTCTTTTTTTATCTTTTTAACATGGCAAATTGCAAACACGAGGTAGGTGGTTGGCAAAATTTAACACGTCAACTTTGCCAACACAGCACGTTACGATAGCAAACGTAACACTATACGTTTGCCAACATATAACGTTACGTTTGCGATTTAACTACGTTACGTTTTCGAAAAAATAGGGGAATGCTCCCTGGTAGGGGGAAGCTACTTCTTCAAGCCATCGTATTGGCAAATGGCTTGGCGCCAATTGTCTGGGAAAGGCATGGATTTGTGGTTGACCAAGTCGTAGAGCACCATGACGGAGAGGCAGCGGCATTTCACTTCCTGCGTATCCACGTTGATGATGTCCTGTTCCAACTGGAAACTCTTGTTGCCAATCTTCGTAACTCTGGTTCTGGCAGCAATGTGTTCGCCAGCCTTGATTTGCGAGAGGAACTCGGCCTCGATCTTCACCACCACAATAGCCACACTTTCCCAATCGACATCTTTGCAGACAGCAGCAAAATAGTCAGTCTTGGCCGTATCGTAGAACTGGAAATAGATGGTGTTGTTTACGTGCCCAAACTTGTCTACGTCATTGAAACGTATCTGGATAGGCAATACATGCCTGAATACCTTATTTGCTTCTTGTGCCATGATATTCGTTTTTCTGTTATTGTCTTAGGCTTGCTTCGCAGATGCTGTAATGTTGGCTATCTTGTCGACATTCATGCTGCTTGCACTTGCATCAAAGATTTCCTTGTAGAGTCCTCCCTCGCGATAGACTTCTGAAGGCGAACCGGACTGAACCACTCGACCTTGCTGGAGCACATAGATCTTGTCAGCATCGATGATTTGGCCTATGTTGTGCGAAATGATGATGACCGTTCTGCCTTTCTTGATGGCATCGATGGAAGCCTTGATCTGTTCGGAAGCGATGGCATCGAGGCTGGCTGTCGGTTCGTCGAGGAAGATGATGGGAGGGTTCTTGATGAACATTCTGGCAATGGCGATACGTTGTTGCTGTCCTCCACTCAGTTGTAGGGCAGACGTCTCGAAGCCGTGAGGCAACCCGATAATCTGGTCGTAGATGTAGGCTTGGCGTGCTGCTTGTACCACATCCTCGTGTGTGGCTTCAGGACAACCATAGCGAATATTCTCCTCGATGCTTCCGTCGAAGATATGATTCTTCTGCAGTACCAGTCCGATATTCTCGCGG
>Ga0310694_10004919_pt1 | contig 12832 bp, 6 predicted proteins | sample 174DNAGHGhighgp2_FD_203884 | JGI IMG/M metagenome (GOLD analysis project Ga0310694, IMG submission 203884) | Sheep rumen microbial communities from Palmerston North, Manawatu-Wanganui, New Zealand - 1742 DNA GHGhigh gp2 (v2) (version 2) | ecosystem: Host-associated > Mammals > Digestive system >...
TAATGACTAAACCGTCAACCCATAGCAGGGTTAAAAGGTGAGGGTCAACATAAAAAAGTTTTAACGTTTAAACGAGTCAACTAATCTTAGGGCTTAGACTAATAGGTAGTCAACCTAAATCAGGAAACTACACATAATATTAACAGGACGTACGCATACATTAGTAAAAGCTTCCCACGTCTTCCGCATTTTACATGCAACAGTCATCTACTAATCTGCCGAATCTGGGAGCTATCGGCACAAAAACCTAAAACTGCAAATGAGGAAACTAATACTCTCTTGCATTCTCACCATTTGTGGAGTGATTCCTCTGTGGTCGCAAGAAGGCGGCATTGAGGTGGTTGGTTTCAGACTACTGGAAAACGACCTGACAGCCAACACGCATGGAACATCGAAGAAAGACGGTAATGGCGAGACTGCTGCACTTATCAAGATTGTAAGTCCGGAAAAAGGCTTCAGGTTCCAAAACGGTTCGCTTGGCATTGTTGGCACAGAACAAGACCATGTGGGCGAAACGTGGCTCTATCTGCCCCGTCGCTCACAGAAGCTTACCATCATGCATCCCAAGTTTGGTGTGAAGCGCGATTATTATTTCCCCATTCCAATTGATGGTGCAAAAACCTATGAGATGTTGCTAGACATCGGAACAGGCCGCTACGTCACCATCACAGCCAATCGCGCCAACGCCGATGTAACAATTGATGGCGAATATGTGGGCAAGGCTCCTATATATAATAGGTATATGAACTTCGGCACTCATACCGTTTTCGCAAGAAACGACCGTTGGGAGGGCACACTCGAATTTGATGTACTGCCAAACGATGACAAGACCAAGGGTCAGGTTAAGAATATAATGATGCGCGACATGAGCGACCACTATGGCGAAGTGATAGTATCGGTAGATAACGATGCCGAAATCTACTTCAACAATCGCCTTATGGCTTCAGGCACATGGAGAACAGAACTGCGCGAAGGCAACTACTATGTAGAGACCAAGAAGGCAGACTGCGACTCGGCACGAACCAGTTTCACCGTTGTGGCTCAGAAGAAGAATGAAATCAAGGCCAATGCGCCCGCTCCACATATTGGCTGGCTACGACTGGTAACCAGTCCTTCGGATGCCACAGCATTATATTACGGTAACCGGCGACTTAGTGTTGAGGAGTCCAACTTGCTACCCGTAGGCACCTATCAGGTGGATTTCTCTAAAAAAGGCTACGTCACCCGCTCCATAGATTACACTGTAGCACACAACGCCACCACTACCGATACCATTAAACTTGAACGCATCAAATATGTCAAGCCCCTTGCATTTTATTTTGGAGTAGCTTACACTGTGCGTTCACTCTCTGGTGCAACGGGTATAATTGGCACAGTTATCAAGGGGCATGATATCCAGGCGTATTACACATTTGGTATGACCTCATCAAGTCTTATCAATTGCTACACTAACGACGGCAACGATAACTATCTGAGCACTATCAGTTTTAAGCAGAATTCATTTGGACTGAAATACGGATATCAGATAAATCTTATGGACAAAGTGGGAATGACACCACAGATAGGAGTAAATATAGACCGTCTGACAGGTAAAGTAGAAAAGGGCACTAATCTATATGCCAACGGAGCCTCAGCCACATGTGTCTCTATCGGGGCTAAACTTCTCTATGCCCCAGTCCAGAACTTCTATCTCTTTGCTGCGCCAGAATTCAACATTGCTGTGCAGAAAGACGAGAACTACCAGAAACTGGTGGATGCAAGTAACATCACTGCTGGAGGTTTCGCTGCAAACATAGGTATAATCGTGAATTTCTAATAATATACTAGGCTATGAGATACAGATCATTATACATATTATTAGGCACTTACCTGCTGATAGCCTTTGCTTTCGCGGCATGTAAATCAGAAGAAGAGACCGAAGTAAAGTTCAGCTCTGAACTAATAAAACTGACTGATACAAGCATTGAGCTCTCGAAAGAAGCCAGTACACGTAGCATAAGTGTTGAGGCAGATTGCGACTGGGATGTTACTGTAAGTGGTTCCAACTGGAGCGACCTGGTGGTACAAAAGACCTCAGCAAACAGCTTCAGCATCACTACAGATGAGAACCCGCTACGCGAAGAGCGTACAGCAGTAGTCACCATCACCACCAAAGGCGGACTAAAAAAAACGATATCCGCCCGACAGGCTAAGGGTGACGCCTACATCAGGACAGATGTGCAGAATAATATAGAGTTTGATGAAACTGGAGGAACTCGCTCTTTCCATATACAGAGCAACACCAGTTGGGTGGTATCAGTCAGCTATACTGCTGGTGATGACGGTTGGTTGCAAATTGGAACTACAGAGGGTTCCAGCAACCAAACTATTACAGTAGATGCCTCCAAAGCCATAACAGACCAAGAACGTCAGGCCTCAATCACCATTTCTCCCACTGAAGAAGGAGTGAGTGCCTCTGCATCATTAACAGTAAAGCAAAGCGGACTAAGTTTTATCGAGCTTGAAGTAGGAACCGAACAGATTCTATTCAACAGCATCACTGGTGGCGAAGGGAAAAATATCGAAATCACAAAGAGTAATGCCCAATGGTGGCTTTTGCTACAGGCCATTGATCCAGAGAACGACCTCAGTTGGATTACGCTTAGCAAGGATTCTGACATAGGATCAAGTTCTATCAAAGTGACTTGCACAGACAACGACACTCCGAGACTCCGCAGAGCAGTAGCTATTATTATATCTGGTAATAAAAATGGTGGAAGCAAAAAACAAGTAAGTATCACTCAGGAGGCTGGCAAATTACCAGAGATATCCGACTTTGCACTCACCACCACAGGGTATATCCTAGATGCAACAGAATTTGCATTCAGCTATAAATCAGAATTTCCTGTTACAGAGTATGGTCTATGCTATAGTACTACAAACCAAACGCCCACTATAGATGATGAAGTACTAAAACAAACAGGCAATCAGACTTCAGGCCAGAATGTAAACATAAAACTGACCAACATGGAGCCGAGAAAGGACTACTACTTGAGGGCATACGCCAAGAGTAATGTTGGATTGGCATATAGTACTAATATACTAAAGGTCAGCACTCTCGGCGAATCGCCCAATCCTGGCGACAACCCACGACCATTCTAGAGAAAACAATAACTAAAAATACAAAAGATTATGAAAAAGAAAATGTTTATGATGTTATGCCTAGCTATATTGGGCATACAAGTATCAAAGGCACAGCAGAGTATTATTGCGCTACACCACGAAGGGAATGTTACTATCTTTTCTGGTTCTAAGACACAGGAGGCTATGGATGCTTCGGTTAAAGGTGACACACTATACTTAAGCGAAGGTACATTTGCTGGATGGGATGTGACACATGGCATTGTGGTGCTTGGTTCTGGTGAACGGACTGTTATGTCTGGTAATATAACTATTACTGGCAATGATGAGAAAAAGGATCTTGGAGGTTATGTGTTCAGTGGATTGAACCTGCTACACGATTTCGTTGTTAATGACTCTGTAAACGGACTAAAGATTAGTCAATGCCAGATGAATAACTTTACTGTGAATGCCGATATGTTTTTGGATAGCGGAGAAATAATTATGAGCTTTATTGGGGGAAATATGGACTTAGGGGGTGCAGAATATGGCCTTGATGTATTATCTTCCAAGATTAACATAATTAGAGGACATGGCCAAAGATTAGGTAGTGTGAATTTTAATCATTGTAATATTAATTCGATCGAAGCAGACCTCACAATGCGAGTTTTCCAAAACTGCATTATTAAAATGTGTTGTGGTGGTACATACCAACATTGTTTATTTACAGGCAATAATAATATCAGTAAAAATGGATGGGGCGGAGAAAGCGACGATTTTGTACAAGCAACAAAAATCAATTGTTTTAAAGGCTCATTTACATTTGACGATGATTTGAATTGTTCCCTCTCGAATGACGACCTTATAGCTGAAGGCTACCTCGGAGATGACGGCTCTATCGTAGGCATTACAGGTGGCGAGATTCCATATACCCTTGAATTAGCGACTCCCCATATTGTAGACCATAAAGTAGACGTTGACAATGTTAATCGCAAACTAACTGTGACACTAAAGATGGCGCACGAAGCAACTAAAGAAGATGAGTAATGAAGAAAATTAGATTTTTACAGTTATTCTTTTTGTTGCTTGCTGTGCAGCTAGCTGTGGCGCAGAACGGCATGCAACGATATGAATACTGGATAGATAACGACTACAATAGTCGAACTATCAAGCAAACCTCACAAGAGGATATCACATTTACGATTGATGTTAGCCACATATCATCAGGTATTCACAATTTTAACGTTAGAGGACAAGCTTCCAATGGTCAATGGGGAGCATTATCCCGCTATTTGGTCTACATTGCTGAATCAGGAACTGGCACAAATAGTCAGACAAACTATGAATATTGGCTCGATAACGACTATTCACATAGGGTGTTGGTAGAGGAGAGTTCTGTACCAGAAGCTATTTCACTCGATGTCAGTTCTATCCCTCCAGGTATGCACTACTTCAACTTCAGAGCGAAGAGTAGTGGAGGACAATGGGGTGGACTATCGCGCTTCTTGGTTTATTTGGCCGAAAGCGGAAAGGATAGCGAAGCAATGGCAGGCTATGAATATTGGTTAGACAACGACTATGCAGGTCGCACACAGCAGATGGGTAGTCACGCCCCAAGTGCAATTACGCTCGACATGAACACGATGTATCCAGGAGTTCACTACTTCAACTTCCGTGCGAAAACACTCAGTGGACAGTGGGGCGCTTTGCATCGCTATTTGATTTATGTACCACAGCCTAAGACTAAGCTTAAGAACATAGAATACTGGATAGATGATGACAAAGCCAACAGTATGAAAGTTGATGTGGCCAATAATGACAGCATAGTCATTACCGTAGATCTAGCAGACATTACTTATGGTACACATAGCTTCAACGTACTAAGTCAGGCTAGTGACGGCAGTTGGTGTTTGCCAGCATGCTATGAGTTCAATCTCGGCCAGTTGCCTACAGTCCCAACTCCAAAGGTATCGCATAATGGCAACACCATTACGATTGAAGATGCAGACGACGTGGATACCGATTATCCTATAGAATACCACTACACGCTCGACGGCACAACGCCTACACGACACAGCGCACTATACGAAGGACCGTTTGACGCGCTACGCAATGGTACATTACAAGTTATTGGTGTACAATATGCTCATGATAATTCTGAAGTAGCGGAATTAGTGATAGACTGGTTCAAAGTGGCCAAGCCAACGTTTGCACAGGTCGGCAATACGCTTACCATCAAGAGCGACACTACTCAGGCTACTATCTATTATAAGATAGGTAATGGTGAGGAAATAGTCTACAATGCTCCTATCCGATTGTCTGACAGGACAAAGGTAACTGCCATAGGACGATATGATGGTTATTATGATTCGGAGATTGCGACTTACCAACCTCGTGATGTGAAATGCATTATGCCTACAGCAAGTTATGATGGGCGTTATCTGAAAATACAGAGTAACGAAGGTGGTGTAAGCTTCTACTACACATTAGACGGCAGTTCGCCTGCTGACGGTCTGGATGTGGCAGAGAGTGCAAAAGCTTATAACGGCCGAATCACCATCGAAAGTCTGACCACACTTCGTGCTGTAGCAATCATCGACAGTATGAATGTATCCGACGTACTGGAATATCCAATAAAATACCTTTACGATGGCAGTACAACGTACGTCAGTGAGGATGGATTGCTCAGTAATGCATACGAATGGTGTGGAGGTATCAAGACCATAGAGAACATAAAAGTTGTAGGTCCGCTCAACAATACCGACCTTGACACACTGTGTTCGGTTCCTGGATTGACACATGTGGATTTGAGTGAAGCAAGCCTGACAAGCAGACAAATTCCATCTGATGCATTTGCTGGTTCTCAAATTGTATCATTCATCTCGCCAACCGACATTCGTGATGCTGGTGGCAGAATGTTCGCAGACTGCAGTCGTCTGGCAGCTGTAGTATGGAATGCAGAGACAGCGCTTAAGGCAAATACGTTTGAAGGTGTGAACAATCCTAATCTGATAGTTTATGTCAAGAACGACAATCTGAAGCCTGAAGGCATCGATAATGTCGTAGTGGATGGAGTTGCAGAAAGAATCAACCTATCGGATGTATCTGAAGGCAACAACAACTTCTATTGTCCAAAGAGTTTCAAAACTACCGATATCAGCTATACGCATAAGTATAAACAGAGGACAGCTATAGGCATTTGTCGAGGTTGGGAGACGCTGGTATTGCCATTTGATGTGGGAGAGATTACTCATGAAACCAACGGCAGACTGACACCATTCTATGCTGAAGGCGAGGGTATGCCATTCTGGTTGATGGAGTTGTCGGCAGACAGTCTGGAGTTTGCACATAGCATTGTGGCCAACAAGCCTTACATTATATGCATGCCAAACAATCCAGATGTTTACTCCGACGCCTATAATCAGGCAGGCAATGTAACATTCGCAGCTCATGATGTAGTTATTCCTGTTACAACACTGAGTGATACTCATGGGGCAGGCGTAACCATACGTCCAGTATATCAGACTGTAACACGTTCTGAGAAAGTATATGCTTTGAATGTAGGTGAGGCACGTGGTGACAACCCAGAAGGAAGCGTATTCGAAAAAGACTATCGCGATGTTCGTCCATTCGAGGTATATATGCTACCGTCATCGAATGCTGCACGATTCATCTGTATATCTGGTCTACTTAATGGAGACAATGGTTATACTGGCATCGAAGACGTAATGCTGAAGAAAGACATCAATACTAATGAAATAGTAAGGGTCTACTCACTATCGGGTGCACTAATAAAGCAAGGTAAACGGGGAGAAACCCTAAAGAACCTGCCGCGAGGCATATATATCATAGATGGCAAGAAAATCATAAAATAATAGAACGCTAAGCACTCTCCTACAAAAGATAGGAGGGTGCTTAGTTTTAATGATTAAATGATCATATTCTCCGTTCCCTCTATGGGATAAAAGAGAAATCGCAATATAATGAGATTATGACGCAGCAAGAAATTGGAAATACCATCAAAGAAGTATGATACCATTGGATCCGTAACCGTAAAAAGGGCTGTCTGACCGGGAAATTGTTTCGCTGAAGTCAGGCAGTCCCTTGCCCACGCCGAGCTTTATATTGGAAGTGTTGTGACTTATCTGTCAGATAAGAATAAAAAAAAAAAATACCAATTTATTTTGTATTTCTCCCTTTTTGCACTATCTTTGCAGCACAAAGCTTGATAATAATACACTGTACTGACAATGACACTAGATTATAGACATAATATAATGCTGCTTGTGGCGGTGGTTGTAGGGTTGCTGACTTCTGGCGGAGTCAGGGCTGAGGAACTTGCGATAAAGCAGCCGATCATTATAGGACTTGACGCCAACTATGCGCCACTGCAGTCGGTGGGCAGAGATGGTATACCTCGTGGATACGATGTGGACTTTACCCGTGCACTGATGTCGCGACTGGGCATACAGTTCTATTACTCGCCCAACCTGTGGGCAAAGGTGGCTACAGATGTGCTTAACGGCACTACCGACCTGGCGATGATGGTGTATTCGCCATATCGCAAGGACACGATATTCTACTCGCGCCCGATTTTCCGCCTGTATTATCAGGTGGTTTACCGCAAGGCAGAATATAGCAGCTTCGACTTTCGCGACATCAAGGGAAAGACGATAGCATTTCTGACCTCGCGCCACATAGGCGATCAGGTAAAGAAAGACGGCGGTATAGGAGTTCACGTATACGATCTGACTGAGGCTTTTAATGATCTGGCTGCGGGCAAGTACGATGCTGTGGTCTGCTACCGCTATCAGGCCAAGTACTACATAGAGCATTATCACCTGAGCCAGCTGCAGGCCGAAGAGATAAGCATACAGCCACGCGAATACTGCTACGTGAGCCACAACAAGGCACTGATAGACACCATCAGCAGCGAAATAGAGAAGATGGAGGCCGAAGGACTGATAGACCAGATATACGGCGAAGACGTGAAACAGTCTGTTGAAACCAAGGTTCCAGAGTGGGTTTGGTACATGTTTGTGGGCTTGGGAGTGCTGTTCATCACCTTATACATATTTATATTAAATAAGTCGCGCCGCAAACTGGAGCTTGCCAACGCTATGCTCGAGACCAACTATAACATACTGGAGATGAGCCACATGGAACTGGAGGAGACCAACCGCCAGTTGATAGCTGCAACAGCCAAGGCCGAGGAATCGTCGAAGATGAAGACAAACTTCATCCAACAGATATCGCACGAGATACGTACTCCTCTGAACATCCTGAGTGGTTTTACACAGATAATCACCACCCCAGGAATGGAACTGAAAGCCGAAGAAAAGGCTAACATCACGCAAGGCATTGTGGAAAACACTGAGCGCATAACCAGTCTGGTAAACAAGATGCTGGAACTGAGTGAGGCAGGAAGCCGCAACGTGATAGAGCGCAACGACACCACCACAGCCGCACACATAGTGAACGATACCGTCAGAACGTGTTGCTTAGAAGAAGTAAAAGACATTAATCTTGAACTCGACATAGAGCCAGCTGCAGAGACTATAAGCATCAAGACCGATATTAACTCGGCAGTCCGCGCACTGTCGCTGCTAATAGACAACGCTCAGAAGTTTACTGCAAACACAGCAGACAGACACATAAAGATAAGCGCTAAGGTAAATACCGACAACGTAGAAATAGCAGTGGCCGACAACGGCATAGGCATACCAAAGGAAGAGGCCGAGCACATATTCGAAGAGTTTGTGCAGCTGGACGAGTTCTACGAAGGCACAGGTATCGGACTGACTATTGCCCGAAGTCTGGCCCAGCGCCTAGGCGGCGATATCACACTCGACACAAGTTACAGCCCAGGCGCCAGGTTTGTACTAACTCTGCCCATGTAAAAAGATTGTAAGCCGTGCAATCGTTTGCATCGCTAAACAATAAAATACAAGCCCGTTTGGAAACACCGAACGGGTTATTTTCGTACTTTTGCCAAAAATAACTAAAGACAATTGGTATGAAGATCAATTTCAACATCGAGTACCAGACAACCTTCGGAGAGGAACTGGCACTAAACATCCTAACGGATGGCAAGACAGAGCAGCACAAGATGGGGACCCTGGACGGACTCCATTGGACATGCGAATTGAGTAAGGTGGTGAAGACCAGCACCCATATCGATTATTATTACACCGTGATGCGTGGCGACCATGAGGCTCGACACGAGTGGCTGGTTATTCCGCACCGACTGGAGTTTGCTGCCGTAAAAGGCGCAAAGTACACTATTTACGATCACTGGATTGATATTCCAGAAGACTCGTACATGTACTCGACAGCCTTCACAGAGTGTATAGCTGCCCGCAAACAGCAGATGAGCGAAGAGACCACTTACGACAAGACCGTAAGACTGAAAGTGCGTGCACCACAGTTGCGCAACAACGAGCGTCTGGCCCTGATAGGCGAAGGCGACACACTGGGCGACTGGGAGGCTCTGCGTGCCATCAGAATGGTGGAGCACGAGAACAATGAGTGGGCTATCAGTCTGGATGCCGACAAACTGCCAACCACACTGGAGTTTAAGTTTGTTGCCCTCGACACTGAGGCCGACCACACTCCACTATGGGAGAACGGCATGAACCGCACAGTAGAACTACCAAAGATGGACAAAGGCGAGGTAGTGGTTTACGAGTTGACGCAGGCTTACTTCCCTGTATATCCCTGGAAGGGAGCAGGTACCGTCATCCCCATCTTCTCGCTTCGCAGCGAGGGTAGCTTTGGGGTGGGCGACTTCGGCGACCTGAAGTTGATGATAGACTGGTGCGACAAGACCAAGCAGCGTGTGCTGCAGGTATTGCCCATCAACGACACCAACATCACCCACACCTGGCAGGACTCGTATCCTTATAACTCAATAAGCATATATGCTCTGCATCCACAGTACACCGACCTCCGCCAGTTGCCACAGCTTAAGGACGAGAAGCTGCGCAAGGAGTTTGAGGCCCTGCGCGAGGTACTGAACGCACTGCCACAGATAGACTACGAGCGTGTGAACAACGCCAAGATGGACTATCTGCGCGCCATCTACGCCCAGGAGGGCAGTAAGATGATGAAGACTGCAGAATACAAACAGTTCTTTGAGCAAAACGAGGAGTGGCTGGTGCCATACGCAGCATTCTGCCACTATCGCGACCTGTACGGCACAGCCACATTCCAGGACTGGCCCGATCATCACACTCTGCCCGAAAGTGAGCGCGAGGCGATGACAAAGACCACCACCAAACTATATAAAGAGGTGGCTTTCTGGTACTTCGTGCAGTTCAACCTCGACAAGCAGATGCATGCAGCCCACGAGTATGCCCGCCAGAAGCGTGTGGTTCTTAAGGGCGACATCCCCATCGGCATTAGTCGCGACGGCGTTGAGGCATGGGTTGAGCCAAAGTACTTCAACCTGAACGGACAGGCTGGTGCCCCACCCGATGCATTCTCGGCCAACGGACAGAACTGGGGATTCCCCACATACAACTGGGATGCTATGCTTGAGGACGGCTGCTCATGGTGGGTTCGCCGATTCCGCAAGATGTCGCAGTTCTTCGATGCATACCGTATCGACCACGTGCTTGGTTTCTTCCGTATATGGGAGATTCCTATCGATGCCGTACACGGACTGCTAGGTCAGTTCTCGCCATCGCTGGGTATGACCCGCGAGGAGATTGAGGCCTACGGACTACAGTTCCAGGAAGAGCTGTTCACAAAGCCATTCATCGCCGACTGGACGCTGGACCGTGTGTTTGGCGAGAAGGCACAATACGTAAAGGAGAACTTCCTGAGCCACGCCCACGATGATATCTGGCAGATGAAGCCAGAGTTCGACACCCAGCGCAAGGTGGAGGCTTGGTATAAGGCAGAAGCAGCCAAAGTAACAGATCCCACTAGTCTTGCCAATCTGCGCGACGGACTGTATGCCCTTATCAGCGACGTGCTGTTTGTACGCGACCGCAAGGACAATAATAAGTTCCACCCAAGAATCGGCGTGCAGACCGACTTTATCTACGAGGCACTATGGGACAACGACAAGGCAGTGTTCAACCGTCTGTACAACGACTACTTCTATCGTCGCAACAACCAGTTCTGGTATACCGAGGCCATGAAGAAGCTGCCTCGCCTTACTCAGGCTACCCGCATGCTGGTATGTGCCGAAGACCTGGGTATGGTGCCCGACTGCGTGCCCTGGGTGATGAACGAGTTGCGCATACTGAGCCTGGAAATCCAGTCGATGCCAAAGGACCCGACAACACGCTTCGGCAAGTTGTCGCACAATCCATATCGCTCTGTCGACACCATATCTACACACGATATGTCGACCCTGCGCCAGTGGTGGGACGAAGACGAGGAGCAGACACAGACATACTACAACACTTCGCTGCGACGCGGCGGAGCTGCACCTCACCCACTGCCAGGATGGTTGGCTAAGGACATTGTGAGTCGTCATCTCACATCGCCATCTATGCTCTGCCTGCTGTCGCTACAGGACTGGCTGAGCATCGACGAGAAGTTGAGACTGCCCGACCAGAATGCCGAGCGTATCAACATCCCGGCCAACCCACGCCACTATTGGCGCTATCGCATGCACATGAACATCGAGCAGCTGCTGCAAGCCGATAGCCTCAACGACGAAATCAGCACATTAATTACTCAAAGCGGAAGAAAATAGAAGAAATGAAAAAGTTATTCTTAACGCTGGCCCTGCTGCCACTTATGGCCATCGCTGGCAACGTAAAATCGCCTAACGGCAATATCGAACTGAAATTCTCAGTAGACCAGGCCGGCCGCCCCGTCTACGAGATGAGTTACAAAGGTCGCGCGGTGGTAAAACCATCATTCCTGGGTCTTGAGCTTGCTAAGGATAAGCACGCCTCAGCCGGAATGAACGAGAAGGATCTGATGGAGGACTTCAGCATCGTAAACGAGAAAGTAAGCGAGTTCGACGAGACCTGGCAACCAGTATGGGGCGAGACCAAGAACATCCGTAACCATTACAACGAGCTGGCAGTAACCCTGCAGCAGATGTGGCTGGAGCGAGTAAAGTCGGACCAGCCCGGACTGCAGTTGGCTCCCAGACAGCATCGTCGCCAGATGATAATCCGTTTCCGTGTGTACGATGATGGTATCGGACTGCGCTACGAGTTCCCACAGCAGCAAGACCTGAACTACTTCCTGATTAAGGAGGAGCATACTGAGTTTGCTATGGCTGGCGACCACACAGCATGGTGGCTGCCTGGCGACTACGACACTCAGGAGCAGGAGACACAGGAGAGCAAGCTGTCGGAGATTCGCGACCGCATGAAGAAAGCCGTTAACTGGGGGAACTCATCAGTAGCTGTATTCTCAGAGACTGGCGTTCAGACATCGCTCCAGATGAAGAGCGACGACGGTCTTTACATCAACATCCACGAGGCTGCATGTCTGGATTATGCCACAATGCACCTGGAACTGGTTGATGCCAAGACCAAGCATCTGACAACACAGCTTGGCGGCGGCAGCAATGCCTATACTCCCAACCCGACAGCTTCAAAGTATCCTCTACCACAGCCATTCACCTTTGTAAGCCATCTTACTCCAGATGCTACAGGACTGAAGGGCTGCATGCAGACTCCTTGCAATACACCTTGGCGCACAGTAATGGTATCAGACGATGCACGCGACATGCTGTCGAGCAACCTGATACTTAACCTGA
>Ga0310694_10004921_pt1 | contig 12831 bp, 6 predicted proteins | sample 174DNAGHGhighgp2_FD_203884 | JGI IMG/M metagenome (GOLD analysis project Ga0310694, IMG submission 203884) | Sheep rumen microbial communities from Palmerston North, Manawatu-Wanganui, New Zealand - 1742 DNA GHGhigh gp2 (v2) (version 2) | ecosystem: Host-associated > Mammals > Digestive system >...
CATACAAGCTGAACATCTCGTCGACAAAGTCGATGACGGGCCATCTGCTGGGAGCTGCCGGTGCCGTGGAGGCCATGGCCAGCGTCCTCGCTGTGAAAAACGACATAGTGCCACCCACCATCAACCACGAGGAGGGTGACGATGACCCGGAGATAGACTACAACTTGAACTTCACCTTCAACAAGGCACAAAAGCGTACTGTGCGTGCCGCACTGAGCAACACCTTCGGCTTCGGCGGACACAACGCCTGCGTGGTGTTCAAGAAGTTCGATTAAAAATCAAATGAGTAGTGAGAAATGAGGAATGAGAAATGAAAATGTATAAATGAAAAAATGGCTGCGCAGTGATTACTGTTGTTCAGTACTGCCGCATGGCATTTCTCATTTTTCATTTACATTTCTCATTTTTCCTTTCTCATTTCTCATTTTTATTAAATATGCTCTATGTCATTCCATGATTTCATCGAACGCCTGCGCCTGCCCTTTCGTGAGGACAAGGAGCTGCGCTTGCAGCTGAGGCAGGTGATGGGCTTCTACCCCAATGAAATAGGCCACTACAAGCTGGCGCTCACCCACAAGAGCTCAGGCCAGCGCAACGACAAAGGCAAGCCGCTGCACAACGAGCGCCTGGAGTTTCTGGGCGACGCGCTGCTCGACGCCACCGTGGGCCATATCGTCTTCGAGCATTTCTCGGGCAAGCGCGAGGGCTTTCTCACCAACACACGCTCAAAGCTCGTCAGCCGCGAGTCGCTGGGCAAGCTGGCTGCCGAGATGGGGCTCACAGACCTCATACAGAGCAGCGGACAGCAGCGCTCGCACAACAGCTATATGGCCGGCAATGCCTTCGAGGCACTCGTGGGGGCCATCTATCTGGACCAGGGCTACGATGCAGTGATGCGCTTCATGAAGCGCCGCATACTGGCACAGATGGTGAACATTGACAAGGTGGCGTACAAGGAGGTCAACTTCAAGTCGAAGTTGCTCGAGTGGACGCAGAAGAACCGTGTGCGCATGGAGTTCCGTATGCTGAAGCAGACGAAGGACGACAAAGGGTCGCCCGTCTTCGGGTTCCAGGTGATGATCGAGGGTGTGCCCGGCGGCAAGGGCCAGGGCTACTCAAAGAAGGAAGCGCAACAGGAGTCGTCGAAAGAGACGCTGCAGCGCCTCCGTCGTGAGCCGCAGTTCATCGATGCCATCTTCCAGGCGAAGTCAGAGCGTACGAAGATGGAGGAGGAGCCTGTGGCCGTGCCGCCAGTGCTGCCGCAGCAAGGTGCTGAGGTGACTGTGGTGACTGAAGCGGCTGTGGCTGCTGAGTCGGCTGAGTCGGCTGGACCCCAGAAGTCACAGAAAGCCCAGAAATCTCAGAAGTCCCAACAGTCTCAGCAGCCCCAGGACTCCCAGCCTTCCACCCCTTCTGCCGACGACGAGTTCGACCTCAGCGACATCACCCACAACCCGGCGGAGCCCTCGCGCGAGGACATCATAGCGGCCGCCGAAGAAGCCGCTTTCGCTTCAGCATAACTAAAGTTGGAGGCCACACCTCCAACTTTTTCACTCTCGTATCATCTTCAGCATCAGGATCAAATCGGCGATGTCCACCTTGCCGTCACCGTTGATGTCGGAGCTGGTGCCTGTTGCCTCCTTTCCTGTTATGGCGGAAAGGAGCCGCTTCACGTCTGTTATGGTATAGGTGGGAGTCTCGCCACCAGCTAAGATGGAATAGTACTGCCCGTCGAAGAAGAGGCCAGCGTTATAGGCCGTCAGCCCTGGTGCCTCCGGGAACGAGTGGTACTCCGTCACCACGCTGCCTATACCCTGGGGCTTCGATGCCGAGACGGTGGCCCTGCGTGCCCCCTCGGTGTCGTTGTTGCCGATGCCTCCTACCGTACACTCACCACCATAGTAACAGTTCGTCACGTAGGCTGTGCCACTGTCATTCACGCTGCCTGCTATGCCGCCTATCACGTCGTTCGATTCATTCGCTTTGGTGGCAAGCTCCACCTTTCCGAGGTTCAAACAGTCGCTGACGGTTCCTCCCCATAGTTCACCGACGATACCGCCGGCATTGTATACGTAGCAGATGGTGGCCTGGTTGGTACAGCCAGCCACCGCACCTCCATTCTGTACTACGCCTGTGATGCCGCCAATCCGCTGGCCTGAATAGTCTGTGCGATGTGAGAACACCAGTTGCGCCAGCGCATGGCAGTTCTCCACCCTTCCGCCATTCACCTGTCCCACGATGGCCCCACCGCCAGAGTTGATGCAGAGGTGACTGTCGTCTGCTGACAGGTTCTTTACCACGCCGCCGGCACCCAGATAGCCAATGATGCCCACCGCCTCGTTAGTACTGGTGGTATTTTCGTCCTGCTGAATCGAGATGCCCTTGATGGTATGTCCCTCGCCGTCGAAGGTGGCCACAAACGGATAGCTGTAGAACCGTCCTACAGGCGTATAGTTGGTGTTGTGCCAGTAGCGTTGGTTATACATGGTGATATAGCCTTCGTAGTCCACGTCGTTCTTCAGTGCAAAGGTCATGCCCTCGAAAGTGAGGTGGTTGATGTTCACGTCGCGCGCCAGGGCGTTGATGTCGGCCTTTGTCTTTATCTGATAGGGTTTTTCGGCTGTGCCCTCATCGTCCTCGTAGACGGGGAAGTGTCCGCAGACGGCCTTGTTGGGGTTATGGTAATAATAGATGCTGTTGTAGAGCAGACAGTTCTTGTAGACTGTGATTGCCGGCATGTTGGTGAATGACTTGTATTCTGACACCTTGCTGAGGAAGGCCGACGGCTTCTTGGTCAGTTCCTCTGCTTTCCACACATTGTCTATCTCTGCCCCCTCCAAGCCGCCTTTGTTGCTTTGCCCGGCATAGTAGCACATCTCGTATTTCGAGTTTCTCCAGCCAATAGCCTCGTTTGCCACGTCGTAGCCCACGACGCTTCCTGCCCACTCGTTGTCGCTGATCACAGGTCCTAAGCCTATGCAGTGGTTCACTGTGGCATCGTCGGCTATGCCCACGATGCCGCCAAGGTTACGGCTGCCGGCAAACTCCGAGGTGATGGTGGCCTCGCTCGTGCAGCCCAATATATTACCTTTGCAGTAGCCGGCGATGCCGCCGAAGTTACAGGTATAGTCCTGCGCCACGCGTATGGTGACGCTGCTGCTCACGTGACAGTTCTCTATCGTTCCTGTGGTATATCCCACGATTCCGCCTGTCTGGCTTGCCACGATGCTGGTCGACGTTGGTGTGCCGTTGCAGTTGCCCACGATGGTCGAGTTGCTCAGCGTCACGTTCTTCACATGGGTTGCCCGACCAAAGAGGCCGTTGTAGCTGTTTGGCCTGTCCACCACGATGCCGCTGATGGTGTGCCCCTGTCCGTCGAAGTTTCCGGCGAAGTTGTAGATGCCGCCGATGGGCTTGAAATTACCATTGGCCATTCCCTCCGTGCCGCCGAAGTCGAGGTCTGCCGTCAGCACGAAACATTTGCCGGCGAAGTTCGTGTCATAGTCCACCGCCCTGGCCAGCATCCGCAGGTCATCGGTGGTCTTTATCTGGTAAGGTTTGCCTTCTGTGCCCTCGTCGCCGGCATAGAGCGGGAAGAATTCGCCCAGCGTCTTGTCGTAGTAATAGTACTTACCGTTGTAGAAGATGCCGTTCTCATAGACCGTCAGTCCCGGCATGGTTCCTATCTGGGCATATTCCTCCACCACGTTACCGATGTCCTCCGGCTGTGTGTCACGTATTACTGCCATGCGTGCGCCCTTGGTGTCCTCGCCGTAGAGTCCGCCCACGCTGCAGGGTTCGGCATAGTAGTTGTTGAATATATCAATCCAGTTGGCGTCTGTCGAATTGCCGATGATGCCACCGGCGCTGGAATTCACCACACGTGTGTCCACCTCGCCGGTGTTCAGGTTGTTGTACACATAGCCGCCGCGTGTCACTCCGCCGGCTATGCCGCCTAATTGCGAGCATCCGCTCTTGCCTCCGGTGCTCACCGTGGCTGCGTTGGTGCATCCCTCCACACGTGCCACGCAGATGTCCCAGTAGCCGCCCACCTGGCCTCCGCCGAGGTTGTAGTAGCCTGCCCGGTCGTACCACGCCTTTCCGACGACGCCGCCCACGCAGTCTGTGCCGTCGGCAGCGGCGCTGATGGTGACTGTCGACAGCACGTGGCAGTTTGTCACCGTGCTGTTACACTCGCCCACGATGCCGCCGGTACAGTTGCCGCCGCTTATCTCGCTATTGGCAAGGGTCAAGTTCTTGATGATGCCCGGACCGTATTCCGGGATATACAAGGCACCGGAGATATTCCCGAAGATGCCGTTGCGCTCTCCCGTTCGGTTGATCTTGATGCCGCTAATGGTATGTCCGCAGCCGTCGAAGATACCACAGAAGAAGTTGATGATTCCCACTGGCGTATAGTTGCTGCCGTCCACCACTGGCTCGTTGCTGTAGTCCAGGTCGCAAGTCAGCTTGAAGTAGCACTGTCCATAGCCGTTGTAATACACCAGGTTTCCCCACAGGTACGGGTTCTCGCGTTTTTGTTCCTCGCTGCCCATCTCCATGTTGATCTGGCGGGCCAGCTCGTTCATGTCGGCGATGCTGCTTATGAGCCACGGATTGGCTGCGCTGCCGTCGCCGCCGCTACACTTGAAGTTAGGTCGGTCGATGGCAGCATCTGCCCACGCCCCCGTGCTGCCCATCAGCAGCAGCAACGATACCATATATTTTTTTACGTTCTGTATCATAATCACTCCATCATTTTCTTCATTAGGAGAATCATGTCGGCGATATCCACCTTGCCGTCATTGTTCAGGTCGGCATCGGCGCTTGTAGGCTCCTTGCCGGAGATGATGTCGAGCAGCTTTATCACATCCTTGCCGTCAGTCTTTCCGTCGCCGTTCAGGTCTACCACCAAGTAGCTGCCTATCGAGATGAGCTGGTTGGGATAATAGGCCATAAACTGGTCCTGACGTGTGCCCTCTTCACACTGGTCGATGATGCCCTGGCTGCAGCCCACCACCGTCGTGGATGCAAAATTCTCCGACTTGTCGCCGCTGCCTTCCCATGTCAGGTCCCAAGGCTTCAGGTTGTTGAAGTTCACGCGCGACACATCTTTATTATAATAGAAGGCCCTTGCGCCCAGCCGTTTCAGCGAGGCGGGCAGCTCCACCGTGCCCTTCAGCTTCGTGTAGGCGAAGGCCTCTTCACCGATGACCTCAACGGTGGTGCCCAGGTTCAACGTTTCGCCGTAGCCCTCGGTATAGTTGAAGGCACCGTCGTCGATGATCTTCAGCTTCGGCAGCATGGTGAAGTCGACCACAGGATAGTTCAGGCTGTTGAAGGCGTACTTGCCGATATGCTCCAACTGCGAGTCATCGTCGAACCACACCATGCCCAGCTTGCTGTTGCCCGAGAAGGCGTAGTCGCCTATCCGCCTGACGGTCTTCGGAATCACGATGCCGAGCAACTTGTCGTAGGCCGAACTCTGATAGTTGACATAATTATAGTTGTAACGTCCCTGAACAGCGCGTGAACCAATCATCGTCAGCGTATAGGTATGACCATCTTTCAGGTCCAATGTTTCCGGAAGTATCAGGAAGCCCTCGCCGGTCATGTCCCTGACGCACCATCCACCACCGGTGTTCTTTCCGTTACTGTTATACAGAAAATCTTCGTCGCCAATATAATACTCAGGATAATTTGGGGTGGCATAGCCATCTTCATCATAATAGCTGTAAAGGTTTTTGGTGAACAGGCCTATCTCGCGCTTGTCGCTGTCGATGATGGTGAACAGCAGGTTCGCCGTCTCGCCGTTCTCCTCGCCGTCGTCATTCACCAGTGGCATCTGCATCTTCACGCTGGTACTTGTGGGCAGCGAAGCCTCGTCGTAAGGCACCAGGCAGTCGGGGTTGGCATTATACCAGTTCAAGAAGCCGTTGTTCACACCGGCCTTGCACTCGTCGATGATGCGCTGCGACACATGCAGCTTCGTGCCAGTGGGGTTGTTCATCACCTTATAATAATCATTGTCATTTATGGACAAATACTGGGCCTTTGAATCATAGCGCTTGATGTAGACGTCCGTCACACCGGGACATCTGACGAATGCACTTCCGTTGAAGTATTCCATAACAGCAGGATAAGTCACCTTGGTGATGCCGGGATTGTCATTGAACAAATCACTGGCAATACTCCACACTTTGCTACAGAGGCTTATCTCGCCTTGCAGGTTACATTTCTTGAAACTGAGGACTTTATTAAGATTCTCAAGCTCACCGAAGTTCACTGTGGTCAGGTTCTGGCACTTACAGGCACCGATTTCCTTCACGCTCTTGGGATAGGTAATCTTTGAGAAACCACAGTTGTCATTTCCTATTGCTATCTCTACACCCTCAGGAATTACCAGCTCACCTGTTATGCTTGTGCAATCAAAGAACACGTTGCTCATTTCCTTCAGGTTGCCAAAGTCGGGCAGGGTGACCTTCGTCAACGAGAAGCAACCGAGGAATGTGCCTTCCATCTTCTTCAGATTCTTGCATTTGCTCAAGTCGGCCTCTATCAGACTATACCTGATTCCATTTTCCTTTTGGCCATCGAAAGACGTATTGGTGTTTATCACACTGCCATAATCGTAAACCAGCGATGAAGGATAGATAATTTTGGTGACATTGGTATCACCAAAAGCGCCACGCAACTCCTGTCGTTTTGTTATGGCCCGCAAATCTGCAGTACCAATATTCCCTCGACCAATAACCTTCACACCCTCAGGAATCGTGATGGTGCCGCTAAGGGCTGTGCAGTAGAAAGAGCAACCACCGATGTACCACAGATTGCCGGCATCGGAGAAGTTCACCGTGGCCAACTTAGGACAGCAGGCAAAGGAACCGTCACCGTAGGATTCTTCCAGATTCTCCAAGATGTGGTTGCTGTTCTTGTAAGAAGCTTCACCAAGGGTCTCCAAATCGTCGTCAAGCGTGACGGTGGTCAGTTCAGGACAATCAAAGAAATCCTTGTAGCCGATAACCTTCAGCTTGTTCGACTTGAAGCTGGTAATGTTTGTCCTGGTAAAAGTGTTTCCGAGTAGTTCCGTCACTCCGTCAGGAAGCTCCAAGTCTCCGCTTAAATGAGTCTCATAGAAAGCACGATCGCCGATATAAGAAAGGTTTTCCAATTCTCCCAGGTTGGCTGTTGTCAATGAGCTCCAGTAGAATGCTCCCTGACTGATGGTTCTAAGGGTTTGAGGCAGCGTTACATTCCTGAGGAACTTGCAGCCGTTGAATGCTGTGCCTCCAATATTAACGACTGTATAGGTTTCTCCATCGGTACCTGTTACGGTCTCAGGAATGACAAGGTCAGAGGGCGTATTGACCGTGTAATTGGAATAGGCTATTCTAAAACCAGAACCAATATTATATACATAATTGACACTACCCAATTCATCATCTTCCCCAATATAAAACTCACTACCCCAATTTGTGTTATAATATTTTTCTGGCCCGAAAGTGCCATACAATTCATCTTTAGGAGAGTGATAGAGCCAAACCTCACGCTTGTCGTAGTCGCTGATGGTATATTCCAGGTCGACGGTGCCATCGCCGATGGGCGTTGTCACAAAGAAGGCGCGGCCATTCTGCCAAGGAGCCTCGGGGTCGATGATCGAGGGAGCTTTCCGGTAATAGCTGGCAAACTCATCCGTGCGGGTGCCGTTCTTGCATTGCTGCAGGATTTCGTCACAAACATGGATGTTGGTAGTAGTCAATGGGAAATCGAGTGAACTTACATTATAGTAGTTGTCGGTATATGTTTTTTTCCACTCAATGCTGTTGGCAGAAGTGTGCTCGAAATACACATCGGTGAGAGGATAAGTCAAAGTGTATTCAAAAGCCCCAGTTTCCATCCATTCTATGTGGGCTGGGATATGTAACTCCCGGCTGCTGATATGCCATACACTAGGAGAAAAAGCCCAATAATGAATCTTCTTCAGTTTGGGCATCTTGCTGAAGTCAAGCTCCATTGTCCTATAGGCGTTCCTTGACCAATAAAGGAACTTGTCATATATTTCCTCTATCGCCGCATTCTCAAAAACGATATTGCAGATGTCTTCTATATGTCCATCATAACTGTTTTTCCAAATGTATAGCCCCAAGCCCTGGGTTCCTACAATCCTCAGCAAGGGCATTTGTGAAAAGTCGATGTTGTAGATGTCTTTTACGCCCATTCTGCCCACAAGTTCAAGGTTGTGTGGAAGACGGGTGACCAGATGGCCGGTCTGCAAAGCATTCGAGCCGATGGCCGAGATGGTGTAGACCTCACCGTCGGGCGCCGTCACCTCGTCAGGCAGGCTGTAGGCGTTGAAGGAAGAATTGACCTTGATGGCGCTCTTGCCAGTCACATAGTTGAGGCTTGTCTGGATGATGTTGTCCTCAGTGACCTCCACGCTGCTGCTGTTGCGCTTCCAGATGGCCACCTTGTGGTTGGCGGGGTCTGTCACCGTGAAGGTCAGGGTGATGGCATTCTCCACAACACCGTACTGTTTACTGGTACCGTTGAGAGACAGTTCAAACTCGTCGCCCACCTCGTAGGCCATGCCCTTTACAGGCACCAACAGCGTCATGGCCACTATGGCCACGAGCCAACTAAACACTCTCTTTGTCATAATGTCTGTAATTTTTGTTGATTCAATTAAGTTCTGCAAGCTCCACATGGAGGGAGTGAAAGAGGAGTGGAGGGGAATGTGAAAGTGACCTGTTTCACCATACCCTGTTCGTAGGACAAATTCCTGCAATCTGTCCGCAAAAATACAGAAAATATCTAAAACTTCCAAACTATCAGACAGTTTTCTGTAAAAATATCCTCTCTTTCACATCATCAGCCCGTTTTTTTGCTGTTATTTTACTCTTTGTTGACAAAAAATGATTATTATCCCTTTTCATTTGTCTGTTCCAAAGATAATTACTATCTTTGCAGCATGGATGCAACAAACACTACCCTTGAGGATTATATCTTACGCCACATCGACCCAGAGCCCGACTACCTCTACCGTCTGTGGCGCGCCACCAACCTGCATCTGCTCAACGGCCGTATGGCCAGTGGCCACCTGCAGGGGCGGCTGCTGAAGATGCTTGTCGCCCTGGTGCGCCCGCAGAGGGTGCTCGAGGTGGGCACGTTCAGCGGCTATAGCGCCATCAGCATGGCAGAGGGCCTGCCGGAGGGTGGACGTGTATACACCTTTGAGATAGACGACGAGCTGGAGGACTTCACGCGGCCGTGGATAGAGGGCTCGGCCGTGGCCGACAGGATAGAGTTCATCATCGGCGACGCCGCGGAGCTGGCACCACGCATGGGCATAGAGTTCGACATGGCGTTTCTCGACGGCGACAAGCGCACCTACTGTGAGACGTTCGAGGCTCTGCTGCCGGTGATGCGGCGTGGGGCGCTCATACTGGCCGACAACACCCTTTGGGACGGCCATGTCGCCGACCCGGCCTACGACCGCGACCACCAGACCGCAGGCATACGCCGCTTCAACGACCTCATTGCCCGCGACGCGAGGGTGGAGCGCGTCATACTGCCGCTGCGCGACGGGCTCACCATGATAAGGAAGATGTAGCGGGTGAAGCTTCCAAGCTTTACGCCTGCTGTGCTGCAAAGCCGGAAGCTTTGCCTACTAAAAAAAACGGCCGTCCCTGCTGGGGCGGCCGTCGTGGTTATTAAGGCGATAGAGGGGTGTCAGTTAGAATTCCTCTTCCTCCTCGTCGTCGTCCCATACGGTGCGGCGGCGCGAGAGGTTGTCTTTTGTCGCATTTGTCTCAGTGGGGTTACTAAGATCCTGAGATGGATTGCCGTTAGTGCCTGTTGTCAGTAGTGAACCAGCCATGATCTGTGCTGAAGCTATGGCGATGACGTCGGTCATCGGTTTCTGATATGTTGTCTTCATAATCGTTATTCTTTTTTAATTGTTTGTTGGGTTAGATTTGTTTACTTCACAAGCACTTTCTTGCCGTTGATGATGTAGAGACCCTTCTGAGCCTTCATCACGCGCTGTCCCTGCAGGTTGTAGATCTCGCAGTTGTCAGCCTTCTCGGCAGCAACACCCTCGATGCCAGTGGCCTCGTCAAGGTTGAAGCCGATGAAACGAGCATCGTTAGGCAGTGCCTTGATGTAAGCAGTGTTAGCACCGACGGTGAAGGCATTTGTGGTCTTGTAGAAGCCTACGCCCTTGGTGCCGTCCAGCAGAACGAAGATGCCAGCCTCTTTCTCTTCAGCCTTAGTTACACCAACGAGTTTATTGTCTGAAATTTCTGCGATGGTCTCGGTAGTGGTGTTGATGGTGTAGTTACCAGCCTCACCCTTCAGCAACAGACCAGTATTAGCAGGAACCTTAGTTACTTCTGAGAAGGTTACCTTGCTGCCATCCATCTTGGCGGTGTATGCGGTCAAACCCTCTGTCGCAGTGAAGTCAAGAGCGTAGGGGCTACAGTAAGTGGCGTAGCCAGCAGCAGAGACGGTCTTGGCAACGGTGGCGGGAGTAGCGGTCACTTCACAAGTCAGGTTGTAGCCATTGTTGAGCTTATTGACGGGATCGAACATGAAGGTGATGTCATAAGTACCAGCTGCATTCACACCATAGTCGGCATTACCGCCTTCCTTGTCGGAGAAGCCCCAGTTGACATCCCAACTGTGACCTTCAACGACCTTATATTTAATAGTGCCTGCTTCAAGAGCTACGTTGTAGAAAGTCTTGCTATAAGTACCGTCACCGTTTGAAACCAGATTGTTGTCATTGTTGGCAACATCCCAAACAGTGCCGAAGAACGAAGCTGTATCATCATTATTATTATTATTGAAACAACCAACAACGGTATAGTCAACCTGCTTCTCAGCTGTCATTTCTACAGTCTTGCTAGAAGTGTTGACCGTGAAGGTCAGGGTGTAGGTGCCAGCACCGTAACCAGGTGCCGTGAAGTCGAAGTTCTGGTTGCTACCGTCGCTCTTGCCATACCACTCCGTGCCATGATAGAGAGCCTTGTAGTAATAATTCTTGGCCTCGGCCTCGAAGTTCTCAACCACAACAGTCCATTCGTTCTCAGTGCTTTGTGTCATGGCGATGCCGTTGACATTCCAGCCATTCTCTGCGAAGTCACCGACAATCACCATCTCGTCAATCTTGCGAATGACGACATAATCATAGTCCTCAGACTGGTTGGTCTTACTATTTTCAACATTGGCACCATTGATAAGCAGACCACTTGTTTCCTCGTCTAATGCGAAGTAAGCGGATTTGAGACCAGTACTAGAGTCTTCATTGCTGGTACCCACTAATGCCATCGGGTCGTTAGTCGACTGACGGAGAACGACCGAGCGGCGGTTATTAGCAAGGATGTTGACGGTGAACAGATAGTTTCCAGCGGGCAGAGTGCCAACAGACACACCACGGTCGCGTGCGTTCTGAGCACCAACGTGGCCACCGCCACCCCAAGAGCAGTTCTCATCCTTTCCGGCAGCGCTTTCAGCCTCCTTGAAGAACACGATGTTCTCGTCAGCATTGGTGTAAGAAACGGCCTTCTCAATAACTTCACCGTCAGTGAAGGTACCATTGAATGCAAACTTATCGGCATCACAAACATAATAAACGTCACCACTCTTCACATACTTCGAGAAAGCATAGCTGTAAGAGTTGTCCTTAGCATCGGTTTCCGTCAGTTCAAAAGTCTCTTCGCTAGCAGTACCGTTAACAGTTGTCGTCACCTTCAGTGTTGCAGCATAAGGTGCGCGAACGGGAACATCAAGCACATTCTCGCCTGCAACCAACGTCATTGATGGAACGGCATCAGCAACGATAACATAGTGGTTGCCAGTATAGTCGCCCTCGCCATCGATAGCCATGTCGGCTTTAATTTCTGCACCGACAGCACTTGATGAAGAAACTGTCTTGACCACGGCGTCATCGACCTTATAATTGATGGTGTAATTTGCAGTTTGGATATCCTGTGTTTCCTCCATTACTACAATACTCTGAAGACCAGTATGGGGAGTTCCTTTAGATCTAACAGTTGCCATGGTTACAGTCAAGCTTGTAGCAATGTTTGTATTTAGATTAACAGCTTCAGCCAAAGTATAAGATGCCTTCTTAGTTCCATCACGTCCAACGACAGTCAAAGCAGTCAGAACATCAGTGGCAGTATTAATTTCTACATGAATTGTCCAATTATCATTGACACGATTACCATTAGTTTTTCCACAAGCATTAGCAACGGTATAATCAGTACCATTAATATTAACTTTACCACTTTGATCTTGAGTATGTGTATAAAACTTGATATCGCTTCCTATAGAAAGACTGGTTTCGTCTGTACTACTGCCATTGCTTTCGCCAGCATTCCATACAATATCGAGTTTAACAATCGCATTTTCTGTAATTGCAAAGGTATTAGCCGTGGACCTATTTCCAGTACCCGATATATAAATACCTTTTTCATGGTCATTAGTAGCAGAAGCATTAAATGTTGCATCACCACCCCACGCACCTGTTCCTACATCTGATGTAGACCAAGCAGTAGCACCAGTCGACGCATCATCGGCCAAAGCACGTCCATAAACCAACGTGAATCCCTCTGCCCATGCACTTGCCCCCACTAGCATTGCAGCAGCCACGAGGAGCGACTTAAAGAGTTTTTGTTTTTTCATTGTTGTAATGTTTTGGTTAATAAAATAAAGCTGTTAGTTTGTATTTTTTCTTTGTTGTTTGTCTGTTTGTCATAAGCTTGGCTCCCAGCAGTCCTGCTGCCAGGAGGAGCGATTGTTTCAGTGTGGCAAAATTACAAAAAATCT
>Ga0310694_10004922_pt1 | contig 12830 bp, 9 predicted proteins | sample 174DNAGHGhighgp2_FD_203884 | JGI IMG/M metagenome (GOLD analysis project Ga0310694, IMG submission 203884) | Sheep rumen microbial communities from Palmerston North, Manawatu-Wanganui, New Zealand - 1742 DNA GHGhigh gp2 (v2) (version 2) | ecosystem: Host-associated > Mammals > Digestive system >...
CGTTTCCACCATCTTAGTGACAAGCTGCAACCATTTCTTTACCCAACTTATGGATGTGAGCGAGGATTTCACTCTCCTTCTCGGCTGAAGGCCATTCCACCATTCCCTTCAACGTGAATGTGGACGGGCTCATGCTCCTTAACTGTAGAAGAAGAAAGAGAATCCATAGAATCTAAAGACTTCAGGCATATCTGTTTCATTTAGTTACAGGTGCAAATATCGTATTATTTTCGACACCAACGACTTTTTAGGGGAATAATCGTCCTTATTGACCCTGTTTTGTGAAGAAATCATGCCCAAAAGGTAATTATTTCATGTTTTTTGGCTACCTTTGCATGAAAAAAGCGAAAAAAGCGAAAAAGAGCATGACGCGCCCACTACTCACCCTCATCCTCATGGCCGTGACCACGGCCACCGCCGCCGGTGCCACCCAGCCCGCAGTCACGACAGCCACGCCACAGCCAGCCCCCACGGCGACAGCACTGCCCGTGCCCCGCGCCGACGACAGCTACTGGCGCGACTCCATCCCCGCCACCATGCGCCAGAGCTACATAGCCTACGGCGAACGCTATCTGGGCCAGCCCTGGACGGTGCTGCCCTGGACGCTCTTCGCCGAGAACAAGAAGAGCGGCAACCGCGTGCGCTACGAGGCGGCCTGCTTCGAGAAGCGTCGGCAGCTGGCCGCCCTCGTCATGGCCGAGGTGGCGGAGGGGAAGGGCCGCTTCGTGCCCGACATCGTCAACGGCCTGGGCGCCCTCTGCGAGGAGAGCTGGTGGGGCATACCCGCCCACTACAACAAGGCCATACCGCTCACCGGGCAGCAGGAGGTGGACCTGTTCAATGCCGAGACGGCCTCGCTCATGGCCTGGACGGCCTACATGCTGCGCACCCAGCTCGACGCTTTCTCGCCCGAGGTGTGCCGCCGCATAGAGGGCGAGGTGGAACGCCGCCTGCTCAAGCCCGTGCTGGCCAAGAACTACTGGTGGAAGACGGCAGGCATGAACTGGAACCCCTGGATCTGCTCCAACTGGCTCACCTGCGTGCTGCTGTGCGACCACGACGAGGCGCGCCGCCTGAAAGCCATAGGCCAGATAGCCCAGGCCACCGAGGCCTTCATCAACGCCTACCCCGCCGACGGCGGCTGCGACGAGGGGCCGGGCTACTGGGACCGCGCCGCCGCCTCGCTGTTCGAGGTGCTCAGCCTGCTCGACACGGTCGCGCCCACCCTGCCCGACAGCGTCAGAGCCGACCTCGACCGACGCTTCACGCCCCGGAGGGCCAAGATAGAGGCCATGGGGAGCTACGTGTACAAAACCTACATAGGCAGCGACTACTGCGTCAACTTCGCCGACACCCACGACAACAAAATGCTCCAGCAGCTCAACGTGGTCTATCCCTTCGCCCTGTGGCTCGGCGACGCCACCATGCGCCAGTTCGCCGCCTACATGGCACGCGAGAAAGACCTGCTCCACCAGGCGGCCACGCTCTACGACAAGAGCGGCAACTTCCCCACCCTGGGGCGCGAGCTGCGCCTGCTGCGCCACGTGGGCCAGCTGCTGGGCGAGCAGCCGCGCGAGCCACTGGTGAGCGACGTGTGGCTGCCCGACCTTCAGCTGATGACCGCCCGCCGCGGCCCACTCTTCGTGGCCATGAAGGGCGGCACCAACGGCGAAAGCCACAACCACAACGACGTGGGGTCGTTCATCGTCTACACCACCGCGAGCAACCAGCGGGGGGAACCCGCTGGCACGACTGCCACCACGCCGCTGCTCATCGACCCCGGCGTGGGCGAATACACCGCCGCCACCTTCTCCGGCGACCGATACACCATCTGGACCATGCAGTCGGGCTACCACAACCTGCCACAGGTCAACGGCTGCGACCAGCGCGACGGCAAGCAGTACCACGCCACGGTGAGCAGCCACGCCAAGGGTCGACTGACCTTAGAGCTGGCCGGGGCCTACGGCAAGGAGGCCGCCATAAGGTCGTGGCGGCGCACGGTGGAGTGCCGCAGCAGCGCCGTCAGCGTGACCGAGGCCTACGAGCTGGCCCAGTGGCTCAAGCCCACACGCCTCATGCTGATGACCACCGCCACGCCCGACGTGAGCCAGCCCGGCACGGTGCGCCTGGGCCAGGGCCACGCCATCAGCTACGACCCGCGCCAGCTGAGTGCCGAGGCCGAGGACATTAGCCCACGCTTAGACGGCCTGCTCCAGGGCGTGTGGGGGCGGCAGATGTGGCGCGTGGTGCTCACCGTGAAGGGCACGAGGACCAAGGGAACCATCAGATACAGCATAAGATGAAACGACGACTACTACTCCTCGTGGCCGCGCTGCTCATGGGCACGGCGGCCATGCCCCACAGCTTCGAGACGGGGCAGAACACCTTCCTGCTCGACGGCAAGCCCTTCGTGGTGAAGGCCGCCGAGCTGCACTATCCGCGCATTCCCCGCCCCTACTGGGAGCACCGCATCCGCATGTGCAAGGCCTTAGGCATGAACACGCTGTGCCTCTACGTGTTCTGGAACATCCACGAGCAGCGCCCAGGGCAGTTCGACTTCACGGGTCAGAACGACGTGGCCGCCTTCTGCCGCCTGGCCCAGAAGCACGGCCTGTGGGTCATCGTCAGGCCCGGCCCCTACGTGTGCGCCGAGTGGGAGATGGGTGGCCTGCCGTGGTGGCTGCTCAAGAAGAAGGACATACGGCTGCGCGAGCGCGACCCCTACTTCATGGAGCGCGTCAGGCTGTTTGAGCAGAAAGTGGGCGAGCAGCTCGCCCCGCTCACCATCCAGCGGGGCGGACCCATCATCATGGTACAGGTGGAGAACGAGTACGGCTCCTACGGCGAGGACAAGCCCTACGTGAGCGACATACGCGACTGCCTGCGCCAGATCTACGGCCCCAAGATGGCGCTGTTCCAGTGCGACTGGGCGAGCAACTTCGAGAAAAACGGCCTCGACGACCTGACGTGGACCATGAACTTCGGCACCGGGGCCAACATCGACCAGCAGTTCCGCCGCTTGGGCGAGCTGCGCCCCCAGGCGCCCAAGATGTGCTCCGAGTTCTGGAGCGGGTGGTTCGACAAGTGGGGCGCCCGCCACGAGACCAGGCCCGCCAAGGCCATGGTCGACGGCATAGACCAGATGCTCTCCAAGGGCATCTCCTTCTCGCTCTACATGACCCACGGCGGCACCAGCTTCGGCCACTGGGCCGGCGCCAACTCGCCCGGCTTCGCGCCCGACGTGACGAGCTACGACTACGACGCGCCCATCAACGAGTATGGCCTGCCCACGCCCAAGTACCACGAGCTGCGCCAGACGCTGCAGAAGTATGCAGAGAAGAAGCTGCCCGACGTGCCCAACGCTCCGATGCCCATCATCACCGTGCCAAAGTTCGAGCTGACGGAGTTTGCACCGCTGATAGCCGGCATAAGCCAAGTCATACTAACTCCAGAGCCAAAGACATTCGAGGAAATGGGCATGGGCTGGGGCACTATGGCCTACACCACCACACTGCCGGAAATAAAAAACCGGAGCGTTCTTACCGGTGAGTTCCACGACTTCGCGCAAGTGTTCGTCGACGGGAAGTATATCGGAAAGATTGACCGTGTGAAAAACGAGAAGTCGCTCACCCTGCCCCCAACACGAAACGACGCAGAGCTGTCCATCGTCGTTGAAGGCATGGGCCGCATCAACTTCGGTCGCGCCATCAAGGACTTCAAGGGCATCATCGGCAAAGTGACGATAACCAGCGACTTGGGACGCGAGAAGATAACGATAGAGCCCCAGAGATGGGTAAACGCCACCATTGCCGACGATTACCAGACGGCCGTGAGGGCATTTGAAACCAAGGTGCCCAGCCAGGCCAAGGGCGACTTCCTCAAAGCAGGCTACCACCGAGGCTACTTCACCCTGACGAAGGTGGGCGACACCTTCCTCAACTTCGAGACGTGGGGCAAGGGCCAGGTCTATGTCAACGGCCACGCCATGGGGCGCTTCTGGAGCATAGGCCCGCAGCAGACGCTCTACGTGCCGGGCTGCTGGCTCAAGAAGGGCCGCAACGAGGTGGTCGTGCTCGACATCGTTGGCCCAAGGCAACCCATAGTATGGGGCCAGGCCGAGCCAGAGCTGAACAAGCTACAGACCGAGAAAGCCAACCGCCACGACAACCCCGCCAACAAGCCCGACCTGGCCAAGCTCACACCCATCGCCGTCAGCGCCCCCGCCGCCGCGTCCTCCGCCCCTTCCGTCGCGTCCAGTGTGCCCGGCGGTTTTGCCGCCGGGGTCTGCACCCTCGCCCCCGGCAACGGCTGGCAGACCATTGCCTTCGACGCCCCACAGAAGGGGCGCTACCTGGTCGTGGAGTGCCTGTCCACGCAGAAGGAGGGCGACCGCATGGCCATAGCCGAACTCTACCTGAAAGGCCCCGACGGGCAACGGATGAGCCGTGAGAGCTGGACGGCCAGCTACGCCAGCTCTGAGGACGACAACGCCAACCACACGGCCGACAAGCTCTTCGACCTGCAGGAGTCAACCTACTGGCAGACAGCACGCAAGACCACTGGCACACAGCTCGTGGTAGTAGACCTGGGCAGCGAGCAGACAGCCACCGCCCTCGACTACCTGCCCCGCGCCGAGCAGGGCGCGCCGGGCAGCATCAAGGACTGCCGCATCTATCTCTTCAACAAATAATAAAACTTAAAATCGAGCGTTTTATCATATATTTTATTTAATTATAAGCCGAAAATGGCCGCTATTTGCGGAATTGTGAGTAAATTTGCGGCCAAAAACGAGACAAAGCATACAATGAGACGGACAATCTATGTGCTCTGCGTGGTCGCGCTGGCAGCAACGATGCTGTCGGGCTGCCTGAAATCGAACGATAGCGAGGCTACCTACTACGAAGACACGGCGCTGACTTCCTTCACGCTCGGCACACTCAACCGATACCTACACACCACGGCCAAGGACGGCTCCGACTCCGTGTACAAGGCCACCTTCTCCGGAACGAGCTACGCGCTGAACATAGACCAGCTCAACGGCAAGGTGTTCAACACCGACTCGCTGCCCATAGGCACCGACCTCAAGCACGTGGTGTGCACGCTCACCGCCTACCACAACGGACTGGTGCTCATCAAGTCGACCACGAGCGACTCGCTGTTCTACGTCACCGCGACCGACTCCATAGACTTCTCCGTGCCACGCCTGCTGAGGGTCTTCGCCAGCAGCGGACAGCACTACAGGGACTACACCGTGACGCTCGTGGCCAAGCAGAGCAACGCCAGGGGAATAGCCTGGACAGAGGGCACAGCCGCCGACGCCGACCTCTTCGCCACCGACGAGGCCCTGCTCGAGCGCACACAGGCACAGGGGCTGACGCTCGTGGGCAACTCGCGCAAGGAACTCTTCGCGCTGACCGGCAACGGCCAGCAGCTCATGGCCTCGACCGACGGAGGCTACAACTGGGGCACCGAGACACTGGCCAGCGACGCCGCTCTGCTGCCCCAGCTGCCCACAGGCACCACCACCTGGGCCTACGCCCCGGCGGGCGACGCCGACTACACACTGCTCGTGGGAGCCACCACAGCCCTGGACGACAGGCTCAGCGTGTGGCGCAAGATAACCATCTACGATGACGACGAGGTGGAGGGACAGTGGAAATGCCTCACCACCGCCACCATCGCCTCACGCTTCTGCCTGCCAGCAGGCATCAGCGTGGCCCTGGCCTACACCGACGCCACCAACGGCGTGCTGGCCTTCGGCAGCAACGGAAGCATCTACCGCAGCCTGGACCAGGGCATCAGCTGGAACCGCGACACCACCTACGCCATGCCCACGGCCGTCGTCGGCCCCGTGAGCGTGAAGACCACCAGCGACGGCGCACTCTGGCTGCAGGACAAGGCCACGAAGCGCGTGTGGAAGGGCGCGCTGCTCAAGTAGCAGCAAGAAGCAGCCCGTTAGGCAGACACCCAGCAGACAACGCACATGAAGCCAACAAGCAAAGGAGCCAACCACACCAGAACGCTCATGGCCTTCGCCTTGGCCATGATGGCGGCAACGGCCACCTACGCCCAGGAAGACCCTGAGTACAAGATGGAGGTGGGCGGCGGCCTGGGCCTGGTGACCTACATGGGCGACTACAACGGCAACCCCGCCCGCAGCATGCAGCCCATGGTGACGCTAATGGCCAAGTACCGGCCCAACCCGCGCATGGCCTGGGCAGCAATGATGAGCGTAGGCAAGCTCAAGGGCGACGAGGCCAATACCGACACCTGGTACCCACGAGAGACGCCCGACGAGCCACCCTACACGTTCAGCCACCAGATGGCCGACATAGGGCTGCGCTTCGAATACAACTTCTGGCCCTACGGCACCGGACGCGAATACCGCGGCGCTAAGAGGCTGACACCCTTCATGGCCTTGGGGCTGGGCGTGAGCTATGCCAACCCACACGGCACGGTCATCACTGGCAACGCCATGCTGGGCGCCGGAGTGAAATACAAGGTGGCCACCCGACTGAACCTCACGGCCGAGTGGAACGTGCACTTCTCTGGCAACGACAACCTCGACGGGCGCGTGGACCCTTACGGCATCAAGAGGAGCGGACTGTTTAAGAACACCGACGGATACAGCGTACTCAGACTGTCGCTCACCTACGACATCTGGGCAAAATGCAAAACCTGCAACAATGACAGAGACTAACCCAATACCACAGCACATTGCCATCATCATGGACGGCAATGGACGATGGGCTACCAAGCGAGGAAAAGAACGCAGCTACGGACACCAGGCTGGCGTGGACACCGTGAGGCGAATCACCGCCGAATGTGTCAGGATGGGCGTGAAGTACCTCACGCTCTACACCTTCTCCACCGAGAACTGGAACCGGCCATCCAGCGAGATAGCCGCTCTCATGGGGCTGGTGCTCACCTCGCTCGAGGACGAGATATTCCAGAAGAACAACGTGCGCTTCCGCGTCATAGGCGACACCGGGCGACTGCCCGACGAGGTGCAGCAGAAGCTGCGGCAGACCGAGGAGAACACAGCCCACAACACGGCCATGACCATGGTGGTGGCACTGAGCTATTCCAGCCGGTGGGAGATCACGCAGGCCGTGAGACAGATAGTGACCGAGGCCAACGACATGCAGATGCCCAACAACACACACAGAAGGCTCGCCACGGGCGGACTGAGGGCCGAGGACATAACCGAGGAAACCATCAGCAAGCATCTCGCAACAAGCTTCATGCCCGACCCCGACCTGCTCATACGCACGGGAGGGGAGCTGCGCATTTCCAACTACCTGCTCTGGCAGATAGCCTACACAGAGCTATACTTCTGCGACACCTACTGGCCCGACTTCGACGAGCAGGAGCTGCACAAGGCCATCGACAGCTACCAGCAGCGCCAGCGCCGATTCGGAAAGACCGAGGCACAGGTAGAGGGGGAAAGCCGCCCAAACACCTGAAGACCCGAAAAAGTGAACAAAACGAAGATGAACAACCATATATATAATAAGGTGAAAGCGAGCCTGGGAACAAGGCGGAGGATGTTGCTGGCAACACTCCTCATGCTTCATGTCCCACTCCTGACGCTCATGGCCCAGGAGAAGATTGTCAACCCCGACATATCCTACGCCGGCACGCCACGCACCTGCACCATCGGCGGCCTGGCCGTGAAGGGCGTTGAAGGCTACGAGGACTATGTGCTCACCAGCCTGAGCGGACTGAGCGTGGGCCAGGAGATAGAAGTGCCCGGACAGGAGATTACCGAGGCCGTGAAGCGCTACTGGAAGCACGGACTGTTCTCGAAGGTGGCCATCAGCGCCGACTCCATCGTCGACTCAAAGGTTTACCTCTGCATACACCTGGCACTCACACCACGCGTGAGCGACATCATCTACACTGGCGTGAAGAAGTCGGAGCGAGAGGACATGGAGTCGAAGCTCGGCATTATGAAGGGCAGCCAGATAACGCCCAACATGATCGACCGCGCCAAGATACTGGCCAAGAAGTACTTCGACAGCAAAGGCTACAAGAACGCCGAAATCAACATCTTGCAGCGCGACGACGTCACGGGCAAGAACCAGGTGATACTCGACGTGAACATCGACAAGAAAGCCAAGATGAAGGTAAGGCGCATCATGCTCTTAGGCAACGAGAAGCTCAAGGACAGCAAAATCAAGGGTACGCTCTTCACCAAGGGTGCCTTCGGCAAGATACACGAGGCTGGCAAGCTGGCCAACATCTTCAAGGCCAAGAAGTTCACCGACGAGCGATTCAAGGAGGCCAAGCAGCAGCTCGTACAGAAATACAACGAGCTGGGCTACCGCGACATGGCCATACTGGAGGACTCGGTGTGGAACGCCGACGACAAGCACGTCAACGTGGCGCTCTCCATCGAGGAGGGACAGCAGTACCACGTGCGCAACATCACCTGGGTGGGCAACACCGTGATTACCACCGACGCCCTGAACCAGGTGCTCGGCATGAAGAAGGGCGACGTGTACAACCAGCGGCACATAGAGAAGCGACTGCGCGAAGACGAGGACGCCGCCGGCAACTTCTACTACAACAACGGCTACGTGTTCTCCAACATTGACCCCGTGGAGGTGAACATCGTGGGCGACTCCGTGGACCTGGAGATGCGCGTCACGGAAGGCCCGCAGGCACACCTCAACCACGTGCGCATCTACGGCAACGACCGACTGTACGAGGAGGTGGTGAGGCGAGAGCTAAGAACCAAGCCCGGCGACCTGTTCAACAAGGACGCCCTCATGCGCTCGGCACGCGACATCGCCTCAATGGGATTCTTCGACCCCGAGAAGGTGGAGCCCAAGGTGGTGCCCAACACGGAAGACGGTACGGTAGACGTGAACTGGATGCTCGAGCAGAAGTCCAACGACCAGATAGAGTTCTCGCTTGGATGGGGGCAGACTGGCCTCATAGGCCGCATAGGCCTGAAGCTCAACAACTTCTCCATGCGCAACCTCTTCGGCAAGAACAAGATGCACCGGGGCATCATGCCCATTGGCGACGGCGAGCAGCTTGGCATCAACTTCCAGACCAACGGCTCCTACTACAGCTCGCTCTCAACGAGCTACTCCACCAACTGGTTCGGAGGCAAGCGACCCAACTCGTTCAACGTGGGACTGTTCTACTCCAAGCAGTCAGACATCTCAAGCACCTACCGCAACAGCTCGTGGCTCAACTCCATGTACGGATACTACGGAGGCTACGGATACTACAACAACTACGCCTACAACTACGAGTCGATGCTCGACGACGACAAGACCATACGCATGTTCGGAGCAAGCATAGGATGGGGAAAGCGTCTGCGCTGGCCCGACGACTACTTCCAGCTCACGGCCACGCTCGGCTACACGCGCTACATGATGCGCGACTGGAACTACTTCCTCATCAGCAACGGCAACTGCAACAACATCAACATCGGCCTGTCACTCACGCGAACCTCTACCGACAACCAGCTCTTCCCAAGGCGAGGCTCGGAGTTCCTGTTCTCGGTCACGGCCACCCCGCCCTGGTCGCTCTGGGACAACAAGGACTACAAGAACCTGGCCACCAACAACCGCTCGGCCACCTACGAGACCGAACTGCAGGACAAGTACCGCTGGATAGAATACCACAAGTGGAAATTCAAGACACGCACATTCACCGCACTCACCAGCGGGCAGAAGTGTCTCGTGCTCATGACGCGCATAGAGATGGGACTGCTCGGAGCCTACAACAAGAACAAGCGCTCGCCCTTCGAGACCTTCTACGTGGGTGGCGACGGCATGAGCGGATACAGCTACGGATACTCCGAGGAGACCATAGGACTCAGGGGCTACGAGAACGGCAGCGTGTCGCAGTCGGCGGCCTACGAGTCGGGCGGAGAGCTGTCGCTCTACACCGGCTATGGCAACGCCTACGCCTACGACCGCTTCACCCTTGAGCTACGCTATCCCTTCATGCTGGGCAACACCACCATCTACGGACTGGGATTTGTCGAGGGCGGTAACGCCTGGCCGTCGGTGAAGAAGTTCAACCCCTTCAACCTCAAGCGCTCGGCAGGAGCGGGCGTGAGAATATTCCTGCCCATGGTCGGACTCATGGGTATAGACTGGGCCTACGGCTTCGACAAGGTGCTCAACTCTTCGGGCTGGAGCCGAGGAGGCTCGCAGTTCCATTTCGTGCTCGGACAGGAATTCTAAGCATGGCAGGCCCAGCCACCAGTCCGTGCCCGGCGGTTTTCACGCCAGGAGAGGGAATGTAGAGCCAAAGCGTGTGCCTGGCGGTTTTGCCGCCGGGAAAAAGAGAACAAGAAAACAAAACAAAATAACAAGATTATGAAAACAAACAGTATGAAATCAATAGTCAGGCACATCGCTGCCCGCCTGTCAGGCAAGCCCTACGCATGGGTATGCCTGTTCATGCTCCTGGCTGCCAGCCCAGTCAAGGCGCAGAAGTTCGCACTCGTCGACATGGATTACATCCTGAAGAACATACCCGCCTACGAGCGCGCCAACGAGCAGCTCTCGCAAGTGTCAAGGAAATGGCAGGCCGAGGTCGACGCGCTTTCCACCGAGGCACAGACCATGTACAAGAACTACCAGAACGAGGTGGTGTTCCTCTCGGCCGAGCAGAAGAAAGCCAGGCAGGATGCCATCATGCAGAAGGAGAAGGAGTCTGCCGAACTCAAGCGCAAGTACTTCGGACCCGACGGGGAACTCTTCAAGAAGCGCACCTCACTGATGACATCAATACAAGACGAGGTGTACAACGCCGTGAAGGACATAGCCGACCTCAGGGGCTACCAGCTCGTGCTCGACCGGGCCAACGACGCAGGCATCATCTTTGGCTCGCCAAAGATCGACATCTCAAACGAGGTGCTACAGAAGCTCGGCTATAGCAACTAAGGAAAGAGGATTCTGCCAAACAGTGTGCCCGGCGGTTTTGCCGCCGGGACAGCGAGCAACTAAGACATAATCAACAAGACCAATAATCACAACAAGAAAATGAAAAAGATCATTCTTTGCGCCATCTGCGCAATCTGCGGATTCACCGCCGCCAACGCACAGGCCAAGTTCGGCCATGTCAACACCCAGGAAATTATACAGGCCATGCCCGAATACACCAAGGCAAAGGGCGAGATCGACGCCTTGCAGGCACAGTACGAAGCCGACCTCAAGTCGATGAACGAGGAGCTGCAGAAGAAAGGAGAGGCCTTCGACAAGGAGCAGGCCACCCTGCCCGACAACGTGAAGCAGCGCCGCCAGACAGAGCTTCAGGAAATCTATCAGAAGATTCAGCAGAGCTACCAGGACAACCAGCAGGCCCTGGCCAAGGCCTCTCAGGAGAAGATGCAGGCCATCACCACCAAGGTGCTCGACGCCATCAAGGCTGTAGGGCAGGCTGGCGGCTATGTCTACATCATGGAAATGGGAGCAGGCATACCCTACATCAGCACCACCCTCTCCACCGACGTCACCGCTCAGGTGAAGCAGAAGCTCGGTGTGAAGTAAAACCGGCAAGACAAGCCCCGCATGTTAAGAAGCAATAAGAAGTTGAAAAGGTAGACAGCCGCTTTTCAGCGGCTCTCTATCTTCTTCCTTCTCCCCTATCTACAAGCAAGCGGAGCTTGCGAAAGTTGAATTAGACAAAAGAAAGCTATGAAGCATCTGCTCACCGTCGTACTCACAGCCCTGTCGCTCATCGCCTTCCCCCTTGCAGCCCTTGCCCAGCCAGGCAGTGTGCCCGACGGCGCAGGCAGTGTGCCCGGCGGTTTTGCCGCCGGGAGCGCCGTCCCCGCCTCTGGCGCTCAGCCCATGGTAGCCTACCTGAGCTACAGCCGCGCCTTGGCCGCCATGCCACGCTACGCCCTGGTGCAGCGCCAGCTAACGCTTCTGCGCGAGCAGTATGAGGCCGAGCAGAAGCGTGCAGCTGCGGAGTTCAACCAGAAGTACGAAGCTTTCCTTGAAGGTCGCCGCGACTTCCCGCCCACCATACTCCGCAAGCGCCAGAGCGAGCTACAGCAGCTCATGGCCCAGGCAGAGGCGTTTGGGCAGCAGGCGCGACAAGAGCTGTCGCAGGCCGAGGACTCGCTCATGGCTCCCCTTCGCCAGCAACTCGACAAGGTGTTAGAAGACTACGGCCTGCAACAGGGCTTCGCCATCATTGTCAACACCGACGCCAACGCCACTTGCTTCCTCAGCCCACTCCTCTCAACTGACATCAGCCAGCAAATAGAGGCCCTGGTAGGGAAAAAGTAGCCCAGAAAGTGTGCCCGGCGCTTTTGCAGCCGGGAGCAAAGACCCACCATCCACCATTCTTTCGCCCATCCATTGCCCCATGCACCCCATCGGCATCTTCGACAGCGGCTACGGCGGACTCACCATTCTCAGTGCCATCCGCCGCCATCTGCCCCAGTACGACTACCTCTACTTAGGCGACAACGCGCGCGCGCCCTACGGCCCGCGGTCGTTTGAGGTGGTCTATGCCTTCACACTCCAAGCCGTCGAGCGCCTTTTCAGCATGGGGTGCCCACTCGTCATCCTCGCCTGCAACACAGCCTCGGCCAAGGCACTGCGCACCATCCAGCAGCGCGACCTGCCGCGCATTGACCCTACGCGGCGTGTGCTCGGCGTGATAAGGCCCACGGCAGAGGTAATCGGCTCGCTCACCACAAGCCGGCACGTAGGCGTGCTGGCCACAGAGGGCACCATCAGGAGCCACAGCTACCGTATGGAGATCGCCAAGCTCCACCCCGACATCAGCGTCAGCGGCGTGGCCTGCCCGCTATGGGCTGCCATCGTTGAGGCTGGAGAAGCCGC
>Ga0310694_10004924_pt1 | contig 12827 bp, 11 predicted proteins | sample 174DNAGHGhighgp2_FD_203884 | JGI IMG/M metagenome (GOLD analysis project Ga0310694, IMG submission 203884) | Sheep rumen microbial communities from Palmerston North, Manawatu-Wanganui, New Zealand - 1742 DNA GHGhigh gp2 (v2) (version 2) | ecosystem: Host-associated > Mammals > Digestive system...
TCAACCTCCACGGAAATCCTGGAGACCGGTATCAAGGTCATCGACCTGATCTGCCCCTACGCCAAGGGCGGCAAGATCGGTATGTTCGGCGGCGCCGGCGTGGGCAAGACGGTTATGATCATGGAACTGATCAACAACATCGCCAAACAGCACGGCGGCCTGTCCGTGTTCACCGGCGTCGGTGAGCGTACACGTGAAGGCAATGACCTTTATTATGAAATGAAGGAAAGCGGCGTGCTCGGCAATACCGCACTGGTCTACGGTCAGATGAACGAACCGCCGGGAGCCCGTATGCGCGTGGGCCTGAGCGGCCTGACCATGGCGGAATACTTCCGCGATCAGGAAAACCAGGACGTGCTGCTGTTCATTGACAACATCTTCCGTTTCACCCAGGCCGGTTCCGAGGTTTCCGCGCTGCTGGGCCGCGTGCCTTCCGCCGTTGGCTACCAGCCGACGCTGGCCACGGAGATGGGCCTGCTCCAGGAGCGGATCACCTCCACCCATAAGGGTTCCATCACTTCCGTCCAGGCGGTTTACGTTCCCGCGGACGACCTGACCGACCCGGCGCCTGCCACGACGTTTGCCCACCTGGACGCGACGACGGTGCTTTCCCGTTCCATCGCCAGCCAGGGCATCTATCCCGCTGTGGACCCGCTGGATTCCACCAGCCGGATCCTGAGCGCGGACATCCTGGGCGAGGAGCATTACCGCATTGCCCGCGAAGTGCAGCGGATCCTGCAGCGGTACAACGAACTGATGGACATCATCGCCATCATGGGTATGGACGAACTGGCGGAGGACGACAAGCTGCTGGTTACCCGGGCCCGGAAGATCCAGCGGTTCCTGTCCCAGCCCTTCTTCGTCAGCGAGAAATTCACCGGCCTGCCCGGCGTGTACGTCCCGCTGAGCGAGACCCTCAGGGGCTTCCGCGAAATCATTGAAGGCAAGCATGACGACCTGCCGGAGAGCGCGTTCCTCTTTGTGGGCACCATTGACGAAGCGGTTGAGAAGGCAAAGAAAGGCGGCAGAGCGTGAAAACCTTCCCATTGATCATTTCCTCCCCGGACGGAGACCTGTTCCGCGGGGACGCGGGGATGCTGATCCTGCGCGGTACCGAAGGCGACCTGGCGATCATGGCCGGCCATGTGCCGTTTGTGACGGCCGTGGTCAAGGGCGGCTGCGTTGTGATTACCGATACGGAAGAGCGGAAGGAAGGCGTCATTGAGGACGGCCTGCTGACAGTGGACGCGGAAAAGACGACAGTCCTGACCTCGGCACTGACCTGGAACGAATAATGGACACAGCGGACGGGAAACCCGTCCGCTGTTTTCAGAAAGAAGGATGAAAATGGACAGACTGGAACAATTTCTGAATTTCGCGGAGCAGTCCCCCACGGCCTTCCACGCTGCTGCGAATTTCCGTGAAACGCTGGAGGAGAAGGGCTTCCGTGAACTGAAGGAAACGGATCCCTGGCTGGTGGACGCGGGCGGCCGGTATTACGTTACGCGGAACGATTCCGCGATCATTGCCTTTGAGGTGCCGGAGACCGGCTTTTCCTCCTTCCGGATCGTCGCCGCCCACGGCGATTCGCCCGCCTTCAAGCTCAAGGAGAACTTCGAGGACAGCGGGGAGCATTATGTGCGGCTGAACGTCGAGAAATACGGCGGGATGATCATGGCCGCCTGGCTGGACCGGCCGCTGTCGGTCGCGGGCCGGCTGGCAGTACGGGAAGGGGACGGCGTCGGCGTGAAGCTGGTCAGCCTGGACCGGGACGCGGTGCTGATCCCGAACCAGCCGATCCATTTCAACCGGGAAGTCAACGACGGATACAAATTCGATCCCCAGGTCGACCTGCTTCCCCTGTACGGGGATGAAGGCGCGAAGGGCGGCCTGATGAAGGAGATCGCGGAGGCTGCAGGCGTCCGGGAAGAGGATATCCTCGGCCACGACCTGTTCCTGTACAGCCGGGAACGGGCAAGTGTCTGGGGCGCCGGGGACGCGTTTTTCTCCTGCGCCCGGATTGACGACCTGGAGTGCGCCTGGGCCGGGATGACGGCGTTGGCGGAGAGCGCCGCGCGGGACACGGTGAACGTGTGCGCCGTGTTCGACAATGAGGAAGTCGGCTCGTCCACCCGCCAGGGCGCAGACTCTTCCTTCCTTTATGATACGCTGACGCGCCTGGGTTTTGCCCTCGGCGCTTCGGACGGTGAGATTCGGGCGGCGGTGGCCGGCAGTTTCATGGTTTCCGCGGATAACGCGCACGCCGTGCATCCCAACCACCCGGAAAAGTTTGACAAACAGAACCGGGCTTATATGAACAAAGGCGTTGTGATCAAACACAACGCCAACCAGAAATATACGACGGACGCGGTTTCTTCCGCCCGTTTCACCCTGATCTGCGAACAGGCAGGCGTGCCGGTGCAGCACTTTGTGAACCGGTCGGACCTGCCGGGCGGTTCCACGCTGGGGAACATTTCCAACACGCACGTATCCATGGATACGGTAGACATCGGTCTGGCTCAGCTGGCCATGCATTCCGTGTATGAAACGGCGGGGACAAAGGACCTGGAATACCTGATCAAAGCGCTGAAAGAACTCTGGAGTTAACTCATAATTCAGAATGATTACTGGTGAAATCCGAATTCACTCGGTAAAAACCGCGGGCAGGTGTTCTCGAGGGAGCAGATGACGGAGGAGGCCAGGCGGACGCCGATGGCGCAGGCTTCAGCCAGGTCTTTTCCGTAGGTCAGGCCGGCGGCGACGCCCGCGAAAAACGCGTCCCCGGCGCCAGTGGTGTCCGCCACCGGCACCTGCTGCGCGGGGCAGACGCCGAACCGGCCGTTCCGATCCGCCCAGACGGCGCCGTCCGCGCCGAGGGTGACGATCATCGCCGGGATTTCCGCGCCGGTCACCAGTTCGGAAAGCTGGCGGGCGAGCGCTTCGGGGTTCTCACCGCTGAATTCGACGGAGAAGAGGACGCCGGCCTCCTGCCGGTTGCAGACGAAACAGTCCGTCTGCTGCAGGTAGGCGCGCCGGTCCAACGCGATATTGATATTGGAAACTGCGGCATAGACTTTTGTGCCGTATTTTGCTTTGAGGCGGTACAGTTCTTCCACCACCGGTTCGTCCAGATCCAGTTCCAGCAGCACGCTTTCGGCGGCGGGGAAGATCGTGTTTCCTTTATCCTGCAGCAGCTTCAGCAGGGGCATCATATCCGGCCGGTGGGAGATGGAGGCACATACGTCATTGTTGTTATCGAAAACCGCGAGCCAGGTTCCCATGCCTTCCGGCGTCTGCCTGACCAGGCTGACATCCACGCCGTGCTCCTGAAGGCGGAGCAGGACGTCTTCCCCGACGCCGTTCGGATCGACCAGGGAGAGATAAACAGGTTCCAGCCCCAGGTTGCCCAGGTCTTCCGCGATGTTCCGGCTGACGCCGCCGTGCACATAGCGCACTTTGCCGGCGTTCCGGCCTCCGGGGATATAGGTGCGCGAAGGATACCCCTTGATATCCACAAAGACGGATCCGATGACGATGATGCTCATATGAAACTCCTGGCCGGTTATGTCGATGATGAAATCCTGTTTTTTCCATCATACCACAGGAAAAGGATGAAAAACAACCGGAAAACAGCACGATCGAAAACAGTATGATACAATACGAATCGGTAAGTAAGGAGGGCACGGCTGTGCACGGCGGAACAAGGGCGGAGAAGCAGCGCGTCCGGCAGGAAACACAGGCTGTTTCCGCGGGACTGACGGAAGCCTACCGGCGTGAAGCAAGCCGGGAGATTGCCCGGCAGGTGCTGGACCTTCCTGAATGGAAAGATGCCGGGACGGTCATGGCCTACTGGAGCATGCCGACGGAGCCCGATACACAGGAACTGATAAGGGCCGCGCTTCGCGAAGGGAAAACGCTGCTGCTGCCGCGCTGCCTGGACCGGACAAGGATGGCGGCATTTCCTGTGGAAGATCCGGCCGCGCTGAAACCCGGTATCCTGGGCATCCCGGAGCCGGAACTGCCGGAGTACGGGACGAAGATCCCGGAGCCCGACCTGATCCTGGTTCCCTGCGTGGCGGCGTCGCCGCACGGCGCAAGAATGGGCCACGGCGCGGGATATTATGACCGGTTCCTCGCGGAGCATCCCGGCAGGACGGCCTGCCTCTGTTTCCGGGCGCTGCTGCGCGCGGACCTGCCCATGGAGGAGACGGATATCCCCATGGATCTCGTTATTTCCGACTGAAGAAGCGGCGGGGATTGACGGGAAACCAGCCCTGGGTTACACTGCATACAATTGTTTTCTGATCTGATTACGGAGGTGTTCCGGTATGAAACACACGATCTTTACAGGCGCGGCAACCGCGTTGATCACGCCCTTTGACGGGGACGGGATCGATTGGGACGCCTTTGGACGGCTGATTGATTTCCAGCTGGATAAGGGGATCGACGCACTTGTGGTTGCGGGTACGACCGGCGAGGGAAGTACGGTCACGGACCGGGAACACGAAGACCTGACCGCATTCTGCGTCAAACGCGTCGCGGGCAGGGTACCGGTGATCGCCGGCACGGGCTCAAACAATACCGCGCACGCCATTGAGCGGACGCAGACCGCCTGCCGCGCCGGCGCGGACGCGGTGCTGCTGGTGACGCCCTACTATAACAAGACGACCCAGCGAGGACTGGTCGCGAGCTTTTCCGCCATCGCGGACGCGAGCAGCGTGCCCTGCATCCTTTACAACGTTCCTTCCCGGACCGGGCTGAACATGCTGCCCGCGACCCTGGCGGAACTGTCGAAGCATGAGAAGATCGCCGCGGTGAAGGAAGCCTGCGGCAGCATCAGCCAGGTCGCGAAGGAACTGGAACTGTGCGGAGACCGGCTGGACGTATATTCCGGCAACGACGACCAGACGGTACCGGTGCTGAGCCTGGGCGGCAAGGGCGTGATCTCCACGGTGGGCAACATCGTACCCGGAGAGATGGCGGAAATGTGCCGCCGGTTCTTCGCAGGAGACGTGAAGGGCGCCGCGGAACTGCAGCTGAAGCTGCTTTCCCTGATGAACCAGACCATGATCGAAACCAACCCGATCCCCGTGAAAGCGGCCTGCGCCGCGATGGGTTTCGGCAAGTATATCCTCCGGCTGCCGCTGGTGGAGATAGAGGAGGACAACCGGCAGAAGCTGCTTGAGCTGATGCGCGCGCAGGGACTGGAGGTAAAGGCATGAGGATCCTTCTTTGCGGATACGGCGGACATATGGGCCGGGAGGTCCGGACCTGCGCGGAGCGGGACGCGGACAGCGTGATCGCGGCCGGCGTGGATCCCATGATTCCCGCGGAGGGCGTATGCGTTCCTTCCTTTGAGGAATGCGCGGCGGAAACGGACGTCATTATCGACTTCAGCCATCACTCCATGACCGGCGCCCTGCTGGACTACGCCGAAGCGAAAAAGCTGCCGGTGGTGCTGGCGACCACGGGCCAGACGGAAGAAGAAAAGGCCCGGATCCGGGAAGCCGCGAAGACGATTCCGGTTTTCCTGGCGGCGAACTATTCCCTGGGGATCGCGACGCTGACGGACCTGGTGAAACGGGCCGTGGCACTGTATCCGGACGGGGAGATCGAGATCGTGGAGCAGCACCATGACCGGAAGCTGGACGCGCCCAGCGGCACCGCCCTGGCACTGTTCAACGCCGTGAAGGAAGTCCGCCCGGAAGCGACGGCCAACTGCGGGCGCTCCGGCCAGGGCAAGCGGACGCCGGACGAGATCGGGATCCACGCGATCCGGATGGGCAACATCGTCGGCGTGCACGAGGTCATGATCGGCACCCAGAATGAGCGGATCACCCTGAAGCACGAGGCGTTCAGCCGAGGCGTGTTCGCGGAAGGCAGCCTGAAGGCCGCGAAGTTCCTGATCGGAAAAGCGCCGGGAATGTATGATATGAAGAACCTGCTGAGTGATTAATTCATAATCCTGCGATCGCTGTTACCAAAGAGCCATAGGCTCTTTGACAGCTGTAGCATGGGAGTCATTAACCATGAATGGCTCGGCGTTACCAGCGCTAAAGCGCTGACGCCTGCATGGACGATCTGTTACCAGCGCTAAAGCACTGACAGATCAGTCTGAAGCATGGATGACTCCGCAACAATTCATTCTGGTGAACAGGAGAGAATAAATATGAAGATTGCGATTTACGGATACGGAAACCTCGGACGGGGTGTAGAACTGGCGATCCGCCAGAATCCGGATACGGAGCTTTTCGGCGTGTTCACGCGCCGGGATCCGGCGACGGTAAAAACGCTGACCGGCGCGCCGGTCTATGCCGCTCAGGACGTGAAAAACTACGCCGGCCAGATTGACGTGATCATCATCTGCGGCGGCAGCGCTTCCGATCTGCCCGTGATGACCCCGATGCTGGCGGAATCTTTCAACGTGGTCGATTCCTTCGATACCCACGCCCGGGTGCCGGAACATTTTGCCAACGTGGACAAGGCGGCGCAGGCGAACGGCCATACCGCGATCATCAGCGCGGGCTGGGATCCCGGCCTGTTCTCCCTCGCGCGCCTGTATATGAACATTGTCCTGCCGGACGGGAAGGACTATACCTTCTGGGGCCGCGGCGTCAGCCAGGGCCACAGCGACGCCATCCGCCGGATACCCGGCGTGAAGGACGCCCGCCAGTATACCGTGCCGGTGGAGGAAGCGCTGGCGAAAGTCCGCGCCGGGGAGAATCCCGAACTGACTACCCGCCAGAAGCATACCCGTGAGTGTTATGTGGTGGCGGAAGAAGGCGCGGACAGGGCGCTGATCGAAAAACAGATCAAGGAGATGCCCAATTACTTCGCAGATTATGATACGACCGTCACATTCATCACCGAGGAAGAGATGAAGCGGGACCACAGCGAACTGCCCCACGGCGGGCAGGTGATCCGCTGCGGAAAGACCGGCCTGGACGGCAGCCGCCGTCATGTGATGGAGTTCTCCCTGAAGCTGGATTCCAATCCGGAGTTTACGGCTTCCGTGCTGGTGGCCTGCGCCCGGGCGGTGGCCCGGATGAACGGCCGGCAGATCTTCGGCTGCAAGACGCTCTTTGACGTTCCGCCGGCGGACCTGGCTGCCATCGATCCGGCGGAAATGCGCAGCCATCTGCTGTAAGACCCATTCCGGAGGAAGGCAAAAACCGGAAGGACTGCGCAAAAACGTGATTATTCATTGCGATGAGGCGATTTCTGTTCAATCGCCTCATTTTTTGTTGAGCAAAAATTGAGCGTAAAATATTGTTAAAAAACCCGAAACACAAGGAAACAAAAGCGTTTTAACAACGCAATATGTGATCACCCGTGCAAACGTTTGCAAACAAAAGCGCAAAAATTGAACAGCAATAGAGCAACAAACAAGGCGTTTTGACCGGATGTGCCATTGCGAAAGTACGTACAATTTGGTCATAATATGTACAAAAGGCACATATGTGCCAAAAGAAAAAATGGAGGAGAAGAAACCATGAAGAACAAGAAGGTTCTGATTGCCGTCATTGCTCTGATCGTCGTTGCTGCGATCATTGGCGTGCTCTTTGCAACGGGCGTGCTGGGCGGCAAGAAGGAAGAAAAAGCTGAGGTTATCACCCTGACCGTCTTCCGCGGCGATCCCGGCGATCAGCCCACCGAAGACAACAAGATCTACAAGCTGATCGAAGAAAAGTTCGGCGTTAAATTCAAGTTTGAATACCTCGCCGGCGACCTGGACGAGAAACTCGGTATGATGATCTCCGGCCAGGACTATCCGGACCTGTTTGACGGCGGCAACAGCGCTGACCTCATCATCAGCAACGGCGCCCTGATCAACCTGCTGGACTACATCAGCCCCGAGAAGACCCCCAAACTGTGGGCGCACATCGAGCCCCAGAAGGCCCGCCTGATCGAGAAGGTTGACGGCAAAGACACCCTGTATATCATCCCCAACTACGGTCTGCCGGACGGTCCCCAGATCGCCCTGAGCGTCGGCGGCCCCGCATTCTTCCTCCAGAAGCAGGTTCTGGCGGATGCCGGATATCCGGACGTCAAGAACATCACCCTGGACGGCTATTTCGATCTGATCGAGCAGTTCCTGGCCAAGCATCCCACCCGGGATGACGGCACTCCCTACACCGGTTTCGCCATCCTGTGCGAAGACTGGCGTCACTTCTGCCTGATCAACCCCGTGCAGCACCTGATGGGCCGCCCGAACGACGGTGAAGTGCTGATCGACGTGAACGATCCTGACTTCCACACCGAAACATTCATTGACAAGCCTTATGCCAAGGCTTACTACAAGAAGCTGAACGAAGAATTCCACAAGGGCCTGATCAACAAGGACACCTTCGTTATGAACTATGACCAGTACATCGCCGCGATCTCCAGCGGTACCATCCTGGGCATGTTCGACCAGGCTTGGGACTTCGGTTCCGCCACCTCCGCCCTGATTGACGCCAAGATGTATGAGAACACCTACGTCGCTCTGGGCCCGGTCTACAGCGAGAAAGACATCGAGGGCGTGGAAATGCCCACCGCCAACTGGAAGATCGAAGAGCACTACCTGAACGGCTCCCTGCCGAATGTCCGCCGCGGCTTCGGTATCTCCGTGAAGAGCCAGTACGCCGAGAAGATCGTTGCCATGTGGGAAGAAATGATGTCTGACGAGTGGCAGATGATCTTCAACTGGGGCATTGAAGGCGAAGACTACATCATCGATGAGAACGGCCGTCTGAACATGACCGCCGAGCAGTACGCCAACACCCAGAATGCTCAGTGGAAGCTGGCCAACAAGGCTGAAGGCTTCACCCAGAGCAGCCCCAAGAAGCAGGGCTGGATCATGAACGACATCAAGGTTGGCGACAAGACCGTCAAGGCCGGCAACTGCTGGGAGCCCGGCAACCAGGACGAGATCGTCTTCGGCCAGATGAACGATTATGACAAGGAATTCCTGAGCAAGTACAACTACTCCAAGTGGGCTGACTTCGTCAACCCGCCCATCGAGCTCGCTCCCTTCGGAGAAGCCTGGCAGATTGACTACACCCCCGTGGATGTTGAGCACACCGACTTCTGCGCCATCCAGGATAAGGACCTGCCCGAGATCATCATGTGCGATCCGGCCGAGTTCGACGCCAAGTGGGACGCCTTCGTTGAGGAAATCACTCCCTCCGCCAAGGTCTTCCAGGATTACATGCAGGAGCATGTTGTCATCGAGGCTCACAAGGTTCTCGACAACAAATAATCAATGATCTGTCGGCCATGGGGAGAGGCTTGTCTCTCCCCATGGTTTTTTCGGAAAGGGGTTAATCAGTCATGACCAGTATCGCTCGGAATGCACAGGAGGGACTGAAGCCGGTCCGGAAGCGGGGCTTTTTTACCACGCTCGGATCCCAGTGGCAGCTTATGCTCATGTCGGTTCCGATGTTCCTGTATGTCCTGTTCTTCAACTATTTCCCGATGTATTTCTGGGTAACGGCGTTCCAGGATTTCAAACCGGGCCTTGGTGTACTGAAGAGCCCCTGGGTGGGATTGCAGAACTTTGAATGGCTCTTTGGCCGGGCGGATTTCATCAACAGTATCCGCAACACCCTGGCCATGAGCGTAATCAACCTGGTTTTCGGCACGGTAGCAGCCGTGCTGCTGGCTGTGCTCCTGAACGAGGTGCGCAACCGCAAATTCAAGCGCACGGTGCAGACCGTGACCTATCTGCCCCATTTCCTGTCCATGGTTATCGTGGTCGGTATGGCGCAGAATATCTTTGCCAGCAACGGCACCATCAACGAAGCCCTGAAAGGCATCGGCCTGGTCAAGGAACCGGTATGGTTCCTCGGCGAAGGCAAGTATTTCTGGTGGCTGGTCGGCGTGATCAACGTCTGGAAGGAAGTCGGCTGGGGCACCATCATCTACATCTCCGCCATGACGGCGATCGATCCCTGCCTGTATGAGGCGGCGGCCATCGACGGCGCGGGACGTTTCCAGCGGATCCTGCACGTGACGCTGCCCGGGATCAAATCCACCTTTGTGATTTTGCTGATCATGAACATCGGCCACCTGATGGAGGCCGGGTTCGAAATCCAGTACCTGCTCGGCAACTCGGTTGTTATTGATTATTCCGAAACGATCGACATCTTCGTACTGAAGTACGGTGTTTCCAAACAGCAGTACGGCGTTGCCACGGCAGCCGGTATGTTCAAGAGCATCGTGGCTATCATCCTGCTCCTGGCGGCGAATTTCACGGCCAAGAAGCTTGATGAAGACACGCTGATCTGAGGAGGTGGGAAACATGACGACTGCTACGATCAAAAAACCCAGAAAGCACCGGGACATTGTTTTCCCGATTGTCAATACAATCATCCTGACCCTGCTGATGTTCCTGACTCTGTATCCGGTCATCAATACCGTGGCCTATTCCTTCAACGACGGCACGGACGCCCTACGCGGCGGGATCGGCCTGTGGCCCAGGATCCTCAGCCTGAAGAGCTACGAATCCATCCTTTCGGATAAATCGGTTTATACCGCGGCGTTTATCTCCGCGGCCAAGACGGTTCTGACCACCGTGCTGAACCTGTTCTGGACCGGCATGCTGGCCTACGCCCTCTCCCGCAGGGAGTATGTGCTCCGCAAGGTGATCACCACCGTGCTGGTCCTGACGATGTACGTCAACGCCGGCATGATCCCGAACTACCTGCTGATTTCCAACACCCTGCATCTGCGGAACACGTTCCTCGTCTACATCATTCCGACGATGTTCTCGTGTTTCAATATGATTGTGATCCGGACCTATATCGCAGGCCTGCCGGACGCGCTGGTGGAGTCCGCAAAGATCGACGGCGCCGGAGACCTGCGGGCTTACTGGCAGATCATCTTCCCGCTGTGCACGCCGGTGCTGGCGACCGTGGCCCTGTTTGTGGCAGTCGGCGCGTGGAACAGCTGGTTCGACACCTATCTGTACTGCGGCGGTGAAAAAGACCTGTATACCCTGCAGTATATCCTGAAGATGAAACTGGCGACGACGCAGCAGAGCGCCAACGCGGCGCAGACCTCGGTTGAGGCGCTCAAGAGCACCACCCTGACAACGCCGGTCACGATCCGCTGCGCGATCACGGTTATTTCCACCGTTCCGATCCTGATCGTCTATCCGTTCCTGCAGAAGTACTTCGTTACAGGCATGGCGTTGGGCGCGGTAAAAGGTTAATTCATAATTCACAATTCATAATTCATAATTATGGATTGAAACCACTTGTTAGGTATTAACGCAAAAAAAAGGAGGTGCAGTCCGGTGTCACAGTTGGGTATCAGGGAAGGATCCGCCCGGGCTGCACGCTATGAGGACGGCTTCCGGGTGCTTCAGGGCAGGCGGGAGTACGTCACTTACCTGGATGATTCCTCCATCCGGATCTGGTATTCGGACGTGCCGTGGCGTTACGAAACGCACGACCATTCCGCTGTGGAGGTCGTGCTGACGATCGAGGGCACGGTGACCTATACCGTGGACGATACGGTCTATCAGGTCCGCAAGGGCGAGGTGCTGATTATCCCGCCGGACATGCCGCACTCCCTGTCCATGGAGGAGGGGAGCAGCCGGTATCTGTTCCTGTTCGAGCCGGACGCGATCATGACGATGCGCGATATCAAGTCCATCGCCATGTATTTCAACAAGCCTTTCCATCTGCGGGACGGATCTGAAGCGCATGTGCGGATCCGGGAGCTGCTGCTCCGGGCCCGGGACGCGTATGAGAAGCGGGAAATGATGTGGAACACAGTGTGTTACAGCTGCATCCTGCGGATATACGCCACGCTGGGCCAGCAGTACCTCAGCGGCATCCGGCCGCGGACGGACGACGGAATGCGGAACATGGATTCCGAAGTGATCACCGCGGTGATGACCTATATCAACAACCATTACCGGGAGGAGCTGTCCCTGGAGGATGTGGCCCGGTTCGCGGGTTTCAGCCGCTACTATTTCTCCCGTTCCTTCAAGCGGCAGACGGGATACTCCTTCAAGGACTACCTGTGCCAGAAACGGCTCCAGGTTGCGATGGACCTGCTGATCCGGACCAATCGTTCCATGCGGGACGTGGCGATTGAAAGCGGCTTCGGCAGCGTGGCGACCTTCAACCGGGTCTTCCGGGAAAAGAAGGGCTGCACGCCTACCCAGTACCGCGCGATTTACGGAACCTATTAAACAATTCAGAATTCATAATTATGATTTGAATTTCAGAAATGTCATTACATCACAGCCCGGTACAAGCCGGGCTGTTCTTTATGTCAAAAGGCTCAGCAGCGGAATGGTAATGATACTGAGCAGGGTGGAAAGCAAAGCGCAGTTGGCGGCGAGTTCCTGCCCATGGTGATGGATTTCCGCCAGGTTCAGTAGGATGCTGGCGCAGGGCGTGGCGGCCAGGATCAGAATGCTGCCCCGGAAAACCGGATCCAGGTTAAAGGGAAGGGTCAGCGCCCAGCAGAACAGGGGGAAGGCCAGCAGCTTGCCGGCGGAGATAAGCCAGATCAGCGGCGTGGTGAAGAGCTTTTTCGGGTCCATGGTCGCCAGGCGGATGCCGAGGATGATCATGCACAGCGGCGTGGACATGGCGCCCAGCGTCCGGAAACCGCCGCGAACCAGGTCCGGCAGCCAGGTGTTGGCCTTCAGCAGATAGAGGATAAAGCCGATTCCGGCGGCCAGCACGGAGGGGTTGACCAGGGCCGCACGCAGCGAGATATATTTCTTTTCACCGGTCAGGGTGAAAACGCCGACTGTCCAGGCAACAATATTCAGGGACACATTGAACATGCAGGAATAGACAGCGGCCTCCGGCGCGTCGGGAAAG
>Ga0310694_10004925_pt1 | contig 12821 bp, 7 predicted proteins | sample 174DNAGHGhighgp2_FD_203884 | JGI IMG/M metagenome (GOLD analysis project Ga0310694, IMG submission 203884) | Sheep rumen microbial communities from Palmerston North, Manawatu-Wanganui, New Zealand - 1742 DNA GHGhigh gp2 (v2) (version 2) | ecosystem: Host-associated > Mammals > Digestive system >...
AAAAATTTTGAAAGGCCTGCTGGGCGTCATCTTGGGCATTGCTGTCGGACTATGCAGCATGAAGCTGATCTTATGGCTGGTGGACGGCGGAAAACCCATGGTGGAAAGTGCTACGGGAGGGAGGGACTATGGACTGTTGGCACTTTCCATCCTCCTGGCTTTGGTTTGGCTTGTTGTCACCGTGATGATTCATCTGGTGCTTCATGAGGCCGGCCATCTCGTCATGGGATTGCTGACGGGTTATCGTTTCCTCTCCTTCAGGGTGTTCAAATTGACGTTGGCAAAAACCGATGAAGGTTTGAAATGGAAACGATATCACATTGCCGGCACGGGTGGACAATGCTTGATGGAGCTGCCAAAAGACCAGGATGTGAACACCGCCCCTTGGTTCTGGTATAATGCCGGCGGTGTCTTGATGAACGTACTGCTTGTCCTTGTTGCCATCCTAGTGCTTCGAACCACGGGACTGGGAATCGCGGGCTTCTCTTTCTTCATCATGCTCGCTTTCGTGGGTATTGTGATGGCATTGATGAACGGGATTCCGATGCTTGCCGGTGGTGTGGGAAATGACGCCCATAACATCATGACGCTTTGGCGACATCCGGAGTTGCGGCAATATTTCGTCCGCACGCTTCAAATGGCTGGCCAACTGACAAGGGGAAGGCGATTGAAAGAGATGCCTGAAGAGTGGTTTGTCGACAAGCCTGTAACAGAGGACAGCCCTCCTTTGGAAATTGGCAACCGTGTGAATTTCATGACCATGCTTGAAGACCAAGGACGGTTGGACGAAGCTTTGAAGGTGGGTGAGGATTTGATGTCACTGGGAAAGAAACTACCGCAGATTTACCAATTGGAGGTGGGTGGAGAGCGTGTCATGTTGGAATTGCTGACATCGAATCGCACAGAGGTGGTCGAAGAACTATGGACCTCAACAGTGGAAAAATATACGGTGATGAACAGCAACTATTCACCAATCAAATGTGCTGTGCTCTTTACTTATGAATTGCTCTTCCATCATGACAAAGAGAAAGCGGAGACTTATAGCCAATCCCTCCAACTCCATCAAGACAAATATGCCATGACCGGAGAAGCACGTACCGCTATAAGCCTTGTGGAAACAGCCAGGGATGTTGACGCACGTAATCAACAGTCACTCTGATTTCATCTGTTCTTCAAAATAATTGTTCAGATCATTCTGCGTGACGACGTTTCCTGCCTTGTCGAGCGCCAATCCAAACGGTATGGCATGGAATTGGAACTTGGTGGATAGGTGTTGCCATTCCTCATGCGTCACGTATATGTGCTCTCCCTTGATGGCATTGTCTTGCATCCATTGCTCGGCATTGGCGCGTGGACTTTCCTTCTCGTCGCAGATGTAAAGGAAGCGGACGGGCAGGTCTTTCATCCGCTCCACCTTGCCGCGCTCGTCCAGCATGTTGCGTCGGCAGGGTCCACAACTCATCCCCCAGAAATCAATGTAGAGGGCGTTCCCCTTGTAGGGTTCGACGATGCGCTGAAATATGGCATCGCCTTCCGGAGAGGAAGATGCCACGGCTTCCTGATGGCCTTCATGCCGCTTTACGTATTTGCGGTATGCCTGCAATGCATGATAAGCCACGGCAGGATGGCTGAAGTGAGGAATGGCAGCAGCAAACACAGAGGACATCTTGTCTGGTGAGAAGTCATCGTCATCATTTTCCTTGAAAACATGATGACACAACGCTATCTGTCCCATGCAGCCTATGCTTTCTATGCCATAACGCGACTTGATGGTTTGCACTGCCAACTGGTAGTAGCCTACGTCATCGTCTTTTTTCAGGTTAAGCGAATTAGAGTTGCGCATAAAGATGAAGTCGGGCATCACGTAATACTCCACACGATTGACAAGCGTGTTCACATCTTCGACAAACAGCATGGCGGGATTGTCGAGCAGCCATTTCTCACGGCCTGCAAGGAAGTCATAATAGTCACCCAGCTCATCCTTCCTTGGTAGATACGTGCCTCCCGTCATGTTGTAACGGTTATTTTGCATAATGGCAAGGAATGGCTCTGCCAACAATCTGGCACCCAATATTTCTGTAACACAGGAATCGGTTCCCGAGGGCAGAGGCAGGCGGGCGGCCTCGATGTCGGCTATCACTTTGTCTATCAGAACTACCATTTCCTTCTTCCACGCAGGGATTTTATCCATCGGCAAATCCTTGATGAAAAGCTCTTCGTCGCCGAAATAGTGCTTCTTCAACACCGGCCAGAACTGATTCACCATAACGCTTGTTCCTCTGCCGCTAATCGTCATGCCTTCCCCTTCCGGCGTCCCTGCATCCTTGGTCACTTCCACGGTGTCGCCAACTGCCAGGAAGACAAACCCCATGTCCTGCACCATGACACTCTGCGAACAGGTGAGGGGGATGGTTCCTTCGAAAGAACCGTCTGAAGTTACTGGAATCGTGTGTATCTCTTCTTGGTCGGTAAACAGGTTGCTTGAACTCACGGTTACGATATTCCACTCATTGGAAGGCTTGTTCTGTATTCGGCCCTTTAGTACTGCCGTCCCGCTGTGAAACTTGCATGCATCGATGGCGCTTGCTGTCATGCTGATGAGGGCGAGCAGGATGATGACGAGGGTATGTTTGTTGTTATTCATTTCGTTTGATATCGGTCAAAGTGTGTTTATAAGTGGACATGGATCATTCAACTCTATATGGCACCAAGGTTTCGGGGAACTCTTCCATATCTATATGGAGCGCACCCTTTTCCTTAGCCTCCTCTACAGCACGCTCCCCGGCGGTCTTGTGGGTGTTGAGGAATTGGCTGATGGCCACCTCGGCTGTCTTGTTGTCGCCAGTGGCGATGTTGTTGACAACGCCATAGCCAAGGTATCTGCCGTTGCTGTCAAAGAAGGAATAGGCATGGCCGCCTCCACCAGATGTGGGGATGCTTTCAACGTGGCGCACCTTGAACTCAACCTGTGACAGGATGCCGACAAGGTCTTCGAAGTCCTTTCTGTCGTATTTCACCACGTCATAGAGGACGAAGCCGTTGCGGTGGTCTGTATAATGCCAGGTAACAGAGTCGGATGTGATGTTGTATTCTGTCTGCACGGCAATTCCTGAATTGGAAGAGATGGTGTAGCGGATGGCTGTTGTCTCTTTCTTGATAGGACGTTTCCGTTTCTGTGCTGCACTGGAATCGTTGGCATTGCAAGTGGAGAGGTAGGGGATTGCTGCCAGGATAAGGGAGGCTAATATATACTTCATCGCTTTCAAAATCATTGATTACGTCATGCGAAAGTACGAATTATTATGGAATTATGGTTATGGTATTCTACAAATTATGTTTTTTTGAGTCAAATTAAAGATTGATGTTCTCTTGTAGACTGTTGTCATTTTCATGTATTCCAACCTGTGGGTGTCAGAATCACCCTTTTTCAAGCCTGTTTTGTGCATGGTCTCAAGGACGATGATTCCCACCTTTCTTCATATGGTACCATTGATTTTTGCTGTAATTATTGTATTTTTCCGGCAAATTTCATAAATTTGCAATCTATTAGAGCAGAGTAATTGACCAATCGTCGATTGACTGTTTTGAGTAGTCATCCTTCGAATGTAGACCATGATAAGAGATAGTTGGAGACATATGCTTCAGCTTTACCATCCAACCCCCAAATAGCGTATAATGAATTTGATGAAACTAATTTTTCTGTCGGGAGTGATGCTGTTTTCATCCATCCTCTGCGCCAATGCCCAAGAGCCTGTTCCAGGCGTCATTATCACGGGGCAGAACAATCACAATTGGCCCGTCAGCCATCAGGCCATCAAGATGATATTGGAAAACTCAAGGCTTTTCTGCCTTGACGTTGCGGTGTCTCCCTCCCATGGAGAAGACATGTCGGTTTTTTCTGTGGATTTCAGCAAGTATGGATTGGTGGTTCTTGACTACAATGGCGACAGTTGGTCTTCGGCCATGAACGCTGCTTTCACAGACTACGTACGCGGTGGAGGCGGAGTGGTGGTATATCATGCAGCAGACAACGCTTTTGCCGACTGGCAGGATTACAATGAGATGATTGCCCTTGGCGGATGGGGTGGAAGAGACCAAGCCTCGGGTCCTTATTTCTACTGGAAGGATGGAACGATGTATGAAGACCATTCCCCGGGCATCGGCGGCTCGCACGGTTTCAGGCATGAGTTTGTGCTCGATTGCCGCGCTGCCTCGCACCCCATCACCGAGGGGCTGCCTGCCCGATGGAAACACGCTACCGACGAACTTTACGACAGGATGAGGGGGCCGGGGGGCATAAAAGACCTGCTCTATACCGCCTTTTCCTCAACCGAACAGAAAGGCTCCGGCCGTGAAGAACCCCTCATCTTCACCGTGGAATATGGCAAGGGAAGGGTCTTCCATATCATGCTTGGCCATTGCGGAAACAGTCTGGATGACAATCCTGCCATGCAATGTGCAGGGTTTCAAACGCTCCTCTTGCGAGGGGCCGAATGGTGCGCTACAGGAAAGGTCACACAGCCTGTCCCGAAAGACTTCCCCACTGCCGACATGGTGTCACTTCGACCCTACTACCACCCCAATCAATAGAAGTTCATGCTTGACCAATATGCGTGGCGTCAAGATACTGGATAAAGAAGAAATGATGTGATTTTTCCCATTTAGAATCATTAAGAAATGCGACGGACGACCGTTTTTTCTGTCAGACGTTAATGTCGCTAAAACAATTATAATATGAGAAAAGTAAAGAAAAGCATGGTGGTACTTGCTATGTTGGCAAGTACTTGTGGTATCCAAGCACAAAATGTAACCCGATTCACCACAACGGAAAGCATCTCTTGGGTGCAGTCAAAAGGAAAGTTGTCGGACAAGGCTTTGGGCACGATTGTCGCTTCTGTCGACGGAACGGAGAACGGGGTCGTTTTCCGGGCGTGGGGCACCACGTTCAACGAACTCGACTGGGATGCTTTCAACTTGTTGTCGCGTGACAACCAGGACGAGGTGATGAAAAACATCTTCTCGCCGTCAGGCGACTTGAGATTCACCCATGGACGTGTGTCGATGAACGCCAACGACTATGCTCGAAGCTGGTATAGTTGCGACGACGTGGTGGGCGACCTCGGGCTGCATTACTTCAACATCGAGCGCGACAAGCGCAACATCATTCCCTTGGCTCGAGCTGCACAAAAGTATTGTCCCCAACTCCAACTCTTCATGAGTCCATGGAGTCCGCCCTCCTGGATGAAAATCAACCAGGACTATCCCGTGTCTCCCAACAAATACAACAAGATGGATGAGCGCCAGGGGTATCTGCTCCACATGGACAAGGAAGTGCTGTATGATGCCGACGAGATGAAACTGCTGGGCGACCGCGACGGTGTGTTCCCGAGGCGCCTTGCTGCACAAGACTTCTTCATCCAAGACCCTCGGTACCTGCAGTGCTACGCCAATATGTTCTGCCGTTTCATTGAACTATATGCAGAACAGGGGATTCCCATCACAAAGGTGATGTATCAGAACGAGGCTTATTCCTATACGCCCTATCCGGGATGCGCGTGGACGGCTGAGGGCACCTTGCGTTTCAACAATGAATACCTTGCACCAACATTGGCAAAGTTTCATCCGGAAGTGGAACTATGGATTGGCACGTTCAACACCAACCGCCTTGACTATGTGGAAAAAATCCTTGACGACCCGACCCTTCAAGCCAATGTGAAAGGGGTGGGCACGCAATGGGAGTGTCGCGAAAACCTCCCGGAAATGAGGAAGCGATACCCCAAGTTCCGTTTCATGGTCAGCGAAAGCGAGTGTGGAAACGGAAAAATGGACTGGGCTGCTGGTGAGCACACCTTCTTCCTACTTTCAGACAATTTGGGAAACGGCTGTGATGAATATTACAACTGGAATTTCATCCTTCAGGATAACGGGATGTCGACATGGGGGTGGACCCAAAACGCACTCATACAGGTGGACGGAAAGACCCGAAAAATAAGATACACGCCAGAATACCAGGCATACAAGCATTTCAGCCATTTCATCGAGCCTGGTGCCGAGATGGTGGCATACGCAGGTAGGGAATACTCCAAGACTCCTGTCGTCGTGTTCAGGCAAGGACAAAAAGTCATGGTCACGGCAGGCAATTTCACCGACACGGAATCCAAGTTCAGTGTGAAGGTCAAAGGCAAATACCTTAACATGTCCCTGCCTCCACATTCATTCAACACATATGTGATAGGAAAGTAATCATCAAAACAAACACAGCTATGGCAAGCGACAAAGACATTGTGCAATATATCGCCGACCAATGCTCTGGGGCAGGCGTTATCACCGTCAAGAAGATGTTTGGCGATTACGGCATCTATTGCAATGGAAAGATCTTCGGTCTCATCTGCGACGACCGTTTCTATGTGAAACCTACCGAGGCGGGGCGCTCATTGCTTAGGGTCGTCGACTTGCAACCCCCTTACGAAGGAGCCAAGGATTATTTCTACATCGCGGATGTGGATGACCACGACTATCTCGCCACTTTGGTACGCGAGACATGCAAAGAGCTTCCAGAACCAAAGCCGAAAAAAAAGAAGAAATCAGAGTAATCTGAATAATTAGAGTACAGGGTGTCCATTTTGTAATCTGTTTTTTCATAAGTAGGTGTTCAAAATTAGATAATAGTATTTTATGATTTATTTGGATGCAGATTTTTCATAAATTGCTCACGCTCGGCCATTCGCAAGCAAGCTTGTATGGCACTCGCTGACTCGCAATTTTGCTTTCAGACGAAGGTGTATAGCGGGCTATGTAACTGAGGATGAGAGGAAAATATGCGCCAAAGAGACATAAAAGACTATCTGCACCTACAAATAGGATATATATAGATAATTTTGAATACCTACTTAAAGATTCCGTTTCGCTTCCTATGCCAAGAGGCCTCGTCCAACAATCGGTGCGCATATCCCCTCCCCTCGAGGCGAGGGGCCTCATCGCACCCATTGCAGGATTGGTGCCCACTCTTTTGCTTTGCATCCTTGTGGGGTGTTCATTCCCCGTATTCTTCGATATCGAGGCAAGCGTGAAGGATCACTTGTCTATTGTCATCTTCTTCCAGGTCGTGTTTCCAATGCTCCTCTTCCTTTCAAGAATCGTGAAAGGATTATAAGGCTAAGCAATAAGCATTTTAATGATTCGGAATATTCGGAGCTATCTAGATTGCTCCGAATACTCCAATTAGGCATCATCCTGTTTCAGTTTTTTGTGGAAATAATGATTTTTGCTGTTGGCAGGCTGCTCTTGACGCTGACCTTGGCTTTTCCCGCCCCCGTCGTGCTGCGAACGACGATGATGGCTCGGCCTTTCCAAGTCGTCACACGAGGGGTGGGGTAGGGTTCTGTGTCTTTCAAGTCGGCACTGGCGGCAGCTAGCAGACGGCCACAACCACTGACGGTCACTTCACAAGGAATAGAGGCATCGGGACATAAGCGACCTTCACGGTCCACCACCTCCATGGTTACATATGCAAGGTCTTGACCATCGGCGGTGATGGTGCGACGGTCGGTGGTTAGTCTCAGACGTGCCGGCTCGCCTGCCGTGCCAAGGGTGACCCTATGACCATCGGCTTCCGCACGGAGCGTGCCGGGTTGATAGGGTAGGGTGAAGACCGCCTTGTACTGTGTGTCATGTCCAACACTTTTTTTCCCAATCAGTTGGTCGTTCAAGTAAAGACTCACCTCCGGTTGCTTGGTGTAGACTTCCACTTCCACAGGCTTGCCTTCCCAACCTTCCCAATTCCACGATTCCCAAGTCGGCCACACGCTCCATTGTGTTTCCCGTATTTCGCCGTGATAGCCGCTGGGTTCTTTTACGGCCATATAGAGTCCCGGCGTGTCGTTCCACAACATTTCACGATAATGGCTGATGGGCTTTCTCCATCCTGTGATGTCCACGTCGCCACAATAGGCACCATGCCATTCGGGCTGACCTCCTGCAACATAATGCTCACCCTCGCGCTCACCTTTATAATAATAGCGACCGATGCCCGACTCACCGAGATAGTCGAGGCCTGTCCACACGATGTCGCCCACCACGTAAGGATGGTCTGTCACGACGACCCAGTTCTGGAAGGCATCTCTAGGATAACTTTCCGTCTGCCACATCACGCGCTGCGGATCACGTTCATGGTCGGTCTTATGCTTGAATATCATATAGTTGTAGCCCACCACGTCGAGCACCTCGGCATGCGGGTCGTAAATTTCCCAGTCGCGGTCCCATGAACAGAGCGCCTCGGTGACAGGGCGAGTGGTGTCTTTCTCGAGGATGGCCTGTTTCAACTGTCGGGCGGTGGTGATGACTCGAATATCCTTGCGCTCCATCACTTCGTTGCCGATGCTCCAGGATATGATGCATGGGTGGTTGCGGTCGCGTAGCACCATGGCGTGGATGTCGTCGCGATAACAAGAGTCGATAACCGTCGAGTAGTCATAAGCAGTCTTGGCAGTGCGCCAACCATCGAAAGCCTCGTCGATGACCAGGATGCCAAGACTGTCGCAAGCATCCAAGAAGGCACGAGTGGAGGGATTGTGGCTCGTACGGATGAGGTTGAAACCTGCCTCCTTCATCAGTCGCACCTTGCGTATTTCAGCAGCATCGAAGGCCATGGCTCCCAGTATACCGTCGTCGTGGTGCACACAGGCGCCATTAATGAGTACTTTCTTGCCATTAAGCATGAAACCTTTCTCGGCATCAAACGAGAAGGAGCGCACGCCGAAGCGCACCGGTTCCGCTTTTTCGCCATTGATGGACACGTCGAGCGTATAGAGATAGGGCGTATCAGGAGACCATAGACGAGGACGAGCAATCGTATAACTGAAGAAAACCGTCTTTCGCTCTCCACTTTTCAGGTAGAGTTGCTGTTCTTCGCATCCTGCAACGGACACTTTTGCTTGCTGGTCCATTTCAGATTCGTTCTCTATCTCCACTTCCACCTTGACCTTGGCTTCTTCAGCCGAAACTTCTGGCGTGGTGACGAAGATACCGTTTTCTGCAATATGGTCTTTCGGCATGGACAGCAACCATACATGACGGTAGATGCCAGAGCCACTATACCAACGGCAGTTGGGTTGGGCGCTGTTGTCCATTTTCACCACGACCTCGTTCATCGCTTTATTGCCTCGATGGAGAAAGTGGGTGATGTCTACTGTGAATGGCGTGTAGCCATAGGCATGTTGTCCGGCCTTTTGGCCGTTGATGAACACCTCGGCACGCTGATAGACTCCTTCGAAAAGCAATTTTACCACTTCACCTTCAGGTGTTGCAAACGTCTTTCGGTATTCGCCACAACCTCCTGGGTACCAACCTCCACCAGTGCCTGTCGCACCCTTTCCAGAGGATGGACCAGCATGGATGTCCCAGTCGTGTGGCAGGTCCACATTCATGCTTTTCCCGTTTTGAACAAACTGCCAGCCGAAATCCATCAGTTGGCGCCCCACATTCCCTTTTGCAAACAAGCCCAACGTTGTCATCAGGCAGATGGATAGCAAAACACATTTTTTCATCATGTCATTCAAATAATTATGATGCAACAAAAATAAGCATTTTTTCCATAACAAACGTTTTGAGGGATGAAAAATCAACATTTTCACCTCCTTTTTGATACTCTTCAAACTCCATTTCCCTATCTCTTTTACATCGTTTTATCACAAATCGGTGCAGATTATCCCAAGAACTTGCAAAGATGAGGGTTTTTGCATACCTTTGCATAGAATAAAAATGTTGCGATATGAAAAAACTGCTGATTGTTTTGTCGATGCTGGCAACTATGTCGTTGAATGCACAGGACATGGCGCATTACAAGCGAATAGTGAAAGAACTGAGTTCCTCCAAGTACCAAGGACGCGGCTATGCTCGCGGCGGTGCCAACAAAGCAGGGAGGTTCCTGCAGAAGGAGTTCATTAAAGCTGGTGTTGATGAAGTGGTGTGCCAACCCTTCAAACTGGAAATCAACACCTTCCCCGGCCGAATGAAATTGTCTGTCGACGGCAAGAAGCAAATACCTGGAGTCGACTTCACCATGCGTGAATACTCGCCTGGGGTCAAGGGTACGTTTCCACTATACCATATCGACACCTTGACTTACGACTCTGAAAAGATTTTTCGTGATTTGGCCCTTCCAGAGAACAATGGAGCCTTTGTGGTCTGCGACTTCATGTTCTCCTACAAGCACAGAGATGACTTCAAACGTTTGCAAAGCAAGGAATGTGCCAATGGAGGTCTGCTCTTCACCTGGGAAGAACCCATGAAGTTCTACAAGGCTTATGGCGAAAAGGTGGGGGACAAGCCTATCATATGGGTGCCTTACCGCTTCCCGAAAGATGCAAGAACCATCACCGCCGATATCGATAACAAATTCTTGAAAGACTACGAATGTTTCAATGTTATCGCCAAAGTGGAAGGGCGACGACATGACAGCTGTTTTGTATTCACGGCACATTACGACCATCTCGGGAACCTTGGACGGAAGGTGTTCTATGCTGGAGCCAACGACAACGCTTCCGGCACCGCCACCATCGTCACCTTGGCTGCTTATTATGCGAAGAACCAACCGGAATACGACATGTATTTCATCGCCTTCTCCGGTGAGGATGCGTACCTCAGAGGCTCTGAGTATTTCGCCAATCATCCTATCGTGCCGCTGAAGCAAATCAAGTATCTCTTCAACATCGACATGATAGGCGACAACAACCCCACGGCTTACTGCGAGGTGAGCGACGAAGGTATGCGGGGCTACCCCTTGTTTGAGGAAATCAACAAGGAAAGACATTATTTCAACGCACTCAACCGTGGTGAACTGGCAGGCAATAGTGATCACTATCCCTTTGCCACGAGGCATGTGCCCTGCATCTTCATAGAAAATGAAAAAGGTGATGCTTTCAAGTATTACCACACCATACACGACAACTGGAAGAATGCCCTATTCGATAGCTATGAACCTGTCTTCCGGCTGGTACGCGATTTCGTGGAAAGATTTTGAAAATTGAATTTTTATTCAATTGAAGATTGAAAATTGAAAATTGATTTTTTACACTCCCGTTGTTCACGATGTAACTTTAGGGGGCGACGCTTCCCAGCGTCGCCAGTGCGCACCAAGTACGCCCCCAGAGTCTTCACTCCCGTTGTTCATGATGTAACTTTAGGGGGCGACGCTTCCCAGCGTCGCCAGTGCGCCCCCAGTACGCCCCCAGAGTCTTCACTCCCGTTGTTCATGATGTTACTTTAGGGGGCGACGCTTCCCAGCGTCGCCAGTGCGCACCCAGTACGCCCCCAGAGTCTTCACTCCCGTTGTTCACGATGTAACTTTAGGGGGCGACGCTTCCCAGCGTCGCCAGTGCGCACCCAGTGCGCTACCAGAGTCTTCACTCCCGTTGTTCATGATGTTACTTTAGGGGGCGACGCTTCCCAGCGTAGTCGTGAGCAAGTGGCCAGTGCGCATATCCCCTCCCTGTAGGGTCAGGTCTTGTGCTTGACCGCAAAGGGGCTGGGGTCTTTGATTAAAAGTCGATACAACAAATTGGAAACCCTATTCCAGAAATGAAAATGCCTTACAAAACACGGGCTTGTCTTGTTTGGCAATCGGTTGTGAAGTGAAGCCTGAAGGGCTGGGACGACCACAGGCAGGTGGTGGAGTGAAGAGTAACCCCTGCTCGACGATGATATGAAATCAACAACCCCGAAGGGGGTGGCAGAGCAACGATATGACGAGTATGAAGTTATCATTCTGCCACCCCCTTCGGAGTTCTTTCAACATCAAACCAAGATATGACAAATCAAGTATGAAAGTGAAATGATGTAGGCAAAAAGAATATGTGACATACTGATGGGATTCATCGAAAAAAGTGTTATTTTTGCATGCATTTTGAAATATATGTTGGTGATGTGCGAGATGGTCGCAGAGTCAATTATGCTTGAGTCATACCGAGGCGATGCGACGATAGCACCAGAAAGAATCATAATCGATATGAAGAAAAACATTTGTTTGTTAGGTGTCATTGCACTGGCGCTGTCTGTCCCTTCGGCCATCAGCGCACAACGTAAGCAATCTTTTGATGAGGGTTGGCGCTTTCATCGTGGCGAAGCCATCAATGCCGAGACCGTGAATTACGACGATTCCCAATGGCGCGAGGTTATTGTGCCCCATGATTTCAGCATGGAGCCTGTAGCCTACGCTCACGACTATCGCGAGCAAACAGCCGAGTGGAAGGACTGGCAGGTGGGACCATTCTCCCGACTCAGCATCGGTGATTCCGATACAGGCCAGACAGTGAACGGCTCGGGGTGGTATCGCAAGACGTTCCGACTGCCTGGCGCTTCCATCGACGAAGCCATACGGCAGAAAGTGTTCCGCCTCCGCTTCGACGGTGTCTACAACCAAGCCGAGGTATGGGTGAACGGCAAGAAGGCGGCGATGAACGTCTTTGGGTTCATGCCCTTTGTGGTTGACTTGAATGCCATCCTGAGCGACAAGTCATACCGCAACAAACAGGACGAGCAATTGGTCACCATCGCCGTGAGGACCATCAGCGAGGGACTGAACTGCCGCTGGTATGCTGGCAGTGGCATCTATCGCCATGTGTGGTTGGAGACGACCAGCCCGCTGCATCTGGACGAGTGGGATACGTATGTCGATGCCTCGGTGGTGGAAGGGAAAAATGCGAAAGTTAAGGTGTCGGCCAAGGTCTTCAACGAAAACGCCACGCCGGCTGTTGGAATGATGAAAGTGGAGATAGCCGATGCGGATGGCCGTGTGGTGGCTACCGCCGACCAACCCTTCTGCG
>Ga0310694_10004926_pt1 | contig 12818 bp, 19 predicted proteins | sample 174DNAGHGhighgp2_FD_203884 | JGI IMG/M metagenome (GOLD analysis project Ga0310694, IMG submission 203884) | Sheep rumen microbial communities from Palmerston North, Manawatu-Wanganui, New Zealand - 1742 DNA GHGhigh gp2 (v2) (version 2) | ecosystem: Host-associated > Mammals > Digestive system...
CTTTGAAGCAGAAGAACCAAAAATTTTTGAACATGTTGCTTATTAAGGAGAAATAAAATGTGCGGTCGTGGTAATAAACTATGTGCTATTTGTTATTGCAGTGATGGAGAATGTTTAGCCGCAATGCGTGAAGATTACTGGATGCCAGCAACTGAACAGCAATTAATTGAACGTTTAAATAATAATCGCTATAAACAGAATAGAAAAGAAATGATTGATTTTCTTTTTGAAAAATATGGAGAATTATATAGAGAAAATTAAGTCAAGTAATACTTGACTTCTTTTTTAATTTATATTATAATAAATATACAAAAGAAGAAAGGAAAATGAAAATGAGTAAAACCATTTACGATTCCGTTTGTCCTAAATGTGGTAGTGATAATTGGTACCAATATGATACTGATGAAACTGAATTTTCCTTTGACGGTACTGGCCATTATTATATTGACTGCCATTGTAGCGATTGCAACAATGAATGGAGGCAATATTATAAATTTAAGTATGTTATCACAGAGGAGTGGAATGATGAATCAACCTATTGAAGTAAACCTGAATGTGGATGAAGTATTTTCTCGTTTACCCGAAACTACTGAAATACAACAAAGTATTAAAAATTTATGTAAAAAAGAATTTGAGACATATTTACATGAGCCTTATGAAGAATTAAAACCTAATACTATTTTTGAAAATTTCGCTTTACCACTAATTCGCGCGCGTCTACAACAAGAATTTTACAATATTAATGTAGAAGTAATAGCATATCTTAAGGAAAACTATCCAGAATATTCAACTGATGATATTCATAATCTAATGAGACGTATAAAATTTAAACAAATTTATTAACTTTATTTTATTAAAATACTAAGTCAAGTTAAATAACTTGACTTTTCTTTTATTTTATAGTATAATTAAATAAAAAAGAAAGGAAATAATTATGCAGACACATATCATTGAAAAACAAATTTGTGATATGGGCTATGGAAAAGGTGAATATATCTTTTCAAATATGAATTTAAAACAGGTTTTAGATTGGTTTGAACAAAATTTACATGACTGGGGAACAATTATAATTCAATTTAAAGACGGAGACATTTTAAGAAAATTTGATTATGATTTATATAATAATTCACAATTTTATCATCATTTAAGTTGGGAATATAGTTTATTGGTAGAAAAAATAGAATTTTATTATTGTTTTATGAATAAGGACGTTATTATTTATTTAAATAAATAAGTCAAATCAATAAGATTTGATTTTTCTTTTAATTTACGATATAATTAAAAAGGATTAATATGAATATTACAATTGGAACAAAAATTAATCGTTGGACTGTAATAGGAGAGCCTGTTTCCCGTAACAAAAGAAAACATTATCCATGTCGTTGTGATTGTGGGCACGAACAATTGGTACGTTCTGATAATCTTAAATCCGGACATTCGATTGGGCATAGAGGATGCCCATTAAAAGATTCACCTATTGAAGAGTCGGTTAAAGTTGAAAAGCAATGGCAGTATAAGGCGGAAAATAATACTAAAAATGTATTTTTAAAATCTAATTTATTAGGTAATTTTTATGGCCCATACTTTATTGCTAGTATTGCTAAACGTACTCCATGGGGTGATATTTATTTTAATTGTGTAGATTCAAATGGTAAAGTTACTCAACATTGCACTCAAGATTTGCATAGACGATTTGGCCCAGAAGAAAATAATCCATATTTTAAAAAGTGGACTCAGCCAGGAATCAATGAACATAATGGAGTGTTAAAAGAATACGAGGGCTCAAATGGCGAACAAATCGTGAAGCAATGGTTAGACAAGCATCATATTAGATTTAGTCGTGAATATACATTTGAAGATTTATATGGACAAAGTAATCATTTACGTTTTGATTTTAAAATTATAGATAAGCCAATAGTAATTGAATTTCAAGGCAAACAACATTATCAATTTATAGAATATTTACAAAAAACTTATGAAAAATTTGAATTACAAATTCGTTATGATGAATTAAAACGAGCTTACTGTAAAGAACATAATATTAAATTAATTGAAATTCCTTATAATTATGAAAATATTAATGATTATCTTAATCAAATTCTAGTCAACTAATTAAAAGTTGACTTTTTATTTAATTTATGATATAATAAATATAAAGAAAAGGAGGGATAATGTGAATCAAAATTATGACATTAACTCCATTGAAAGTCTTGATTTCCGCACCGGAGTTAGAACAAGAATAAATATGTATTTAGGTTCTGATGACCTTGAAGGAACATATCAAGCTTTGAAGGAAATTATTAATAATAGCACTGATGAAGCGCTCGCGGGTTTTGGCAAGCGAATTGAAATTACTTTAAATGAAGAAGATAATAAAATAACAGTGCGAGACTACGGTCGAGGCGTTCCCTTTGGCATTCGTGAAAATGGTGAAAATGTTCTTGTCGCTATTTTCACGCAATCTCATACTGGTGGTAAATTCAATCATGATGCTTATAAAAATGCATCAGGGTTAAATGGTATTGGTGGCTCTTGTGTATGTCTTTCATCAGAAACTTTTTCTGTTACAAGTTATAGAAATAGTAAATTTGCTTTTGCTAATTTCTGGAAAGGAGAGCTCCGAAACTACAAAGAAGGCGTAATTAATGAACCCAATGGAACAAAAATAATATTTACTCCCGATCCAGAAGTTTTTTCAAATGGTGAAATTGGTTATTCTTATGAACGTATTTGCTCTGATATAAAAGACATTTCATATTTATATCCGGGTATTGAATTTGTTGTTTCAAATGGTACAGAAACAAACGTATTTTGTGCAAAAGAAGGCATCGTAGATTTCGTAAAAGAAAGTATTCAAAATCCACTACAAAAACATATTATTACTTCTTCTGCTTCTGATGGAACTGATAGCGTAGAAATTGCTTTTCAGTGGGGAACAAAGCATGAAACACCATATGTATTTGTAAATGGTCTTCGCTGTCCTGAATTAGGCACGCCTGTGACGGGCGCTCGCGCAGCGATAACTAAAACTATTAATAATCTATCCGGGCAGAATTTTGAAGGAGAAAATATTCGTAAAAATCTATTCTATGTAATTAATTGTAAAGTAGAAAATCCTTCGTTTGCAAATCAGACTAAAACTAAAATTAATAATCCTTCTTTACGCACTCTTGCTACGACCGCTTTTACCTCTGCTTTAAAAGAAATGAGCATTAAATATAGTGGTGAATTTAATACTATTATAGAAATGTTCAAAAAGATTGAAAAAGCAGCTGCCGCCGCAGAAAAAGAGTATAATGCAGTCTTAAATATGGATAAGAAAGAAGCGGAGCATAAAAAGAAAAAAATTACTTCTTCTGATAAATTTAAAGATTGCGAAAAGCACGGACAAGATTCTATGTTAATTATCTGTGAAGGTAATTCTGCATTGGGCGGCTTAATGCCCGCACGTAATGTTAATACCGAAGCTTTGTATGCTGTCCGGGGTAAAGTAAAAAATCTATTAAAGCATCCACTTGACGAATGTCTTGAAAACCAGGAAGTTTCTGATATTATTATGGCACTTGGTTGCGGTATTCAAAATCGGTACAATAGTAAGAAGTTAAATTATGGTAAGGTTGCTATTGCAGTTGACGCTGATGCGGACGGTTACAATATTATGTGCCTAATTGCTACAATGTTCTATGTTCTTATGCCAGATTTTATTAAAGAGGATAGACTTTGTTGGTTAAGGGCTCCACTTTATAAGTTAGAAAATGGTAATCAAAAACTATTTGCTTATAACGATGAAGAGCTTGCTAAAATTCGTAAAGGTCATGAGAAATGGACGATGACAAGGGCAAAGGGCTTGGGCGAGCTCGGGGCCGACGATATGGAACGCTCAATGCTTCACCCAACAGAACGACGAGTAGAGATTTTAACGGTAAAAGATATTCAGGCCGCGGGAGAAATGCTAAATATATTAATGGGAAATGACGTAGACCCCAGGAGAGAATTTCTTTTTGAGAACGTTGACTTTAGTGTTTTAAATAATTGAGGTAAATATGAGTATTGAAAATGCAAAAATTACAAATATAAGTATTTCTATGGCCGATCATGGCTGTTTGACTTTTGATTTAATACTTGAAGGTGCCGGCTGGGGTTGTAGTTATGGTGGATATTGTATTGGTAAGGGATACTTAGGCGCTGAAGAATTTACAGCAAGTTCTGGTAATGGACTCGTAGCTATGATGAAAATTATGGATACGGTTGGTGTAGAGCGCTGGGAAGATTTAAAAGGCAAATATATTCGATGTAAGACAAATGGCTGGGGTGGAACCATTGATGAAATTGGTAATTTGATAGAAAATAAATGGTTTAATATTCGTGAGTTTTTTTCTAATAATAGTTGACAATTTTTAAAATTTATATTATAATTTTCATATAAAAAAATTTCTTCTTTAAAAATGTTGATTTTAGTATTTTGAATAATTAAGGAGAATTAAATGAAATCTCAAGAATTTTTTTATACAGCAACGCCTGTCTGGAAAAAAGTATCTAAACAAGAATTTTTAAATTTTATTAAAAACTATCCACGAAAACTTGAAGTAGATTGTTGCGGAATTAGTGACCCACCTAGTATTACATATAATGATTTTGAACTTGCTAATAGATGGCCATATAGTGTTATCGCTTCAACATTTGCTTATGATGATAACCCAGATGATTATTTTTATGAACCAGAAGATAAAAGAGATTATTCTATCATTATAAATTATGAAGAGTTATTTAAATCTAAAACTGGTAATGTAGCAAAAAGCAATGAATAAAAGTTTGACTTCTAAATAAAATGATAATTTATAGATATGAAAAAGAAGATGGCGGAGGACCATATTTTACACCTGATGGGCGTTCAAGAACGCATTTAGATATTTATTTTAATGATGATATATTATGTGGTGCCGAATCAATTGATGATTTAAATAAATGGTTTATAGAAAGAAATGCCACCAAATTAATTCAAGATTGTAAAATTGTTAAATATGAAGGGGAATTAATTCATAAATTTCTTCATAGCGGAGAGGTAGTGATTAGAAAATCAACTTCTGAACAATTAACTTCTCCTCAAAATTATCTTTTTTATACTAAATAAGTTTTAAATAATTAAGGAATAATTTAAAATGAAAAAATATATTGATTTAGTGTTAAATGAATTAGAATTTAATGAAAATAGCTTATTTTATCAAATGTGTCAATTTTACAATATTTCAGTTAAAGATGATAATGGTAATTTTAAATGTTTATTAGAAATTTTCAGAGAATTAAATGAAAAAATAAAATAAGGAATTATAAGAATAATGATTAATGAAAATAATTTAACTATAAATGACATAGAAAATTTAATTGATTATTATTGTAGCGATTGCTGTCGCAACTGTGATGAATGTTCTTTAAAAGATTTTAGTAATGAACTTTATTATACAATAGAATCTTATAATAAGACAAATAATTGACTTTTCTCTAAAATCATGATATAATATAGTAAAGAAGAAAAGGAAGTGAAAACAATTTGATTTACGAAACTGATTTTCAAAAACAAATTGAAAATGCTTTCTTGACCTATGGAGCATCCGTGGCGCAAGAACGTGCCATTCCCGACGTTCGGGATATGCTCAAAATCGGTTTGCGTCAAGGATTGTATGCTCAATTTACAAATAAATTAACTCATAAGGATAAGATGCAAAAAGCTCAAAAATCAGTCGCAGCCGCGATGGCACAGTCATATGTCCATGGCGATGTAGCAATGTATGATACTTTTATTCGCGCCGCTCGTCCTTGGTCATATCATTATCCAGTAGAAGATGTTCAAGGAAGTTTTGGTAATCCATCTTCTCCCGATAGTCACGCGGCTGCGCGCTACGTTGAAATGCGCGCGAGTGAAATAGCAGATTACTTTTTTGCTGGGTTAAAGAAAAACGCTATTGGAACACAATGGTATTCTAACTATGATGATACAGAAATGATTCCTTCTGTTTTTCCATCTATTGGTTTTTGGAATATTGTAAATGGATGTTCTGGTATCGCTGTTGCTATGGCGACATCTGTTCCACAGTTTAATTTACGCGAAGTAAATGAAGCATTAATTAAGATTATTCGTAATCCAAATATTGATTTTAATGAAATTTATTGCGCACCTGACTTTGCTACTGGTGGAACTATTACAAACGCCGCGCAGGTTAAAGAAAGCTTGCGAACCGGGAAAGGTGATTCAGTCCGTATTAAAGCAAAATTAGAATATTTTCCAGATCAAAATATGATTCAAGCTACTGAATTACCTTATGGAGTATTTACTAATACAATAATTGACCAGCTCGCGGCATTAACTAATGAAAATGAAAACTACGGCGTTGAACGTGTTGTAGATCATACCAAGAAGGTTGCTGATATTCGTATTTATCTATCCAAAGGTGTTAATCCTAAGAAAATGATGGATAAACTTTATAGTGATACTTCACTTGAAAATTGGTATTCTATCAACATGATTTTGCTGGACAAAGGACGGTTTCCAAAAGTTTTTGGATGGCGAGAAGCTTGTGATGCTTATATCACACATATTCGTGAATGTAAACGAAATATTATTCAATTTGATTTAGACAAAGCTCTCGCGCGAAAAAATATTGTAGATGGTTTAATCAAAGCTTATTCAATTATTGATGAAGTTGTAGCTTTAATTAGAGCATCTGCTAATCCAGCAGAAGCATCTTCTAAATTAATTGATATATATAACTTCAATGAAGAGCAAGCAAAAGCCATTCTCTCTATGAAACTATCAAGTTTAACAAAACTTGATATTGTGAAATTAAATGACGAGCGAGAGGAACTTGAACGTAAAATTGCCGAGCTTACGCACTTATTAAATGATTCTACCGCTTTGGATGAAGAATTAATTAAAATTCTTAAAGAAGTAGCCGATAAATTTGGTGACGCACGCAGAACTAAAATACTAAATATTGTAGAAAGTTCAAACGAAACACAACCAGAAATTCAAGAAGAAGATGTAGGAATTATGTTATTTGATAATAATATGATTCGCATGGTCAAGCGCGATGAACTACAAGGCGGAAAACGTGGCCGAAAGGGCGTTAATATTAAGCCGCCAAAGAATGCCAATCTTATTAATACTTTATATACAAGTAATCTTGGCACAATCGCGGCGTTTACTAATCTTGGACGCATGTATAATTTTCCTCTCGCAGACTTAGACTTTGATAAAGATTATTCTATTTATGAAGTAATTAGTCCGCAAGATAATGAAAAAGTTATACTATTAATTGATTCGACATCATTTAATGCTTATAAATATCTTATTACTTTAAGTAAAAAAGGCTACGTTAAAAAGAGTTCGATAATGGAGTATTCAGTACGAGCTAAGAAAGGAGTAGCCGCGGTTAAATTAGAAAATGATGATGTATTAATTGGAGTTTACCTTTCTTCTTCGGATGAAGATAAATTGTTTATTACTAGTGAAAGTGGCCGTTATAATTATTATTCTATAAATGAATTAAATTGTATCGGGCGCGTGGCTAAAGGTGTAAAGGCAATCAAATTAGATTCTAACGAGCATGTACAGAGTGGTACTCTAATTAAATCTACATTAGAATATCGTGGTTTACTCTCGATTACTTCATCTGGAAAGGGAAAAATTTCGGCGCTTGATGAATTTAATACAACCAATCGAGCAGTAAAAGGTAGCCAAGTAATGAATTTAAAAGAAGACACGTTAGCTTTGGTGTACGCAGTTCCAACTACACAAGATAAATTATTCGTATCCGCGAATAATAAGGCTGTTTTAATTGATATTGATACTATCCCCATTCAGAATCGGTCTACTACTGGCATTAGAATTATTGATACACGCGGAACTAATAGCACAATTGAAATTATGTGAGGTTAATATGAACGATTTATATATGCCACTATTTTCTGAAATTGCTCTCGCGGCCGAAAATGCCGCAGAGCAAGTAAAAGAATATGATGAAAAAAAGAATGACATTGAAGGTTTAAAAGCTGCTCAAGTTATGTATCAAGATTATGTTGCACTTGGTGAAAAACTTCATAAGAAAGAAGCGCTCCAACGTAATGATTTTATTAAGCTTCTATTAGGTTCTATGATTGTCACGAACAACATGGAAACAAAACTTGAGCTTCTACAAAAAACTATTAATAAATATAAAACGCTAATTATACCCAAGCTTCAACGTATTATGAATGAAACCACCACAGACGAAGAAGCTCAAAATTTAGCGAATGAACTTTTTAAAGAAAATAAAAATTAAATATTTGACTTTGAATAAAAATTCTGATATAATATATACATAAAGGGGAAGGAAAAAACCTTACCACTTTAAAAATAAAAAATAATTTAATAAAAAGGAGAAAATGTATTATGACTCAGAACAGTGAACTAGTATTCCGTACTCTACAGAAGAATTTTGGTAAGGAGTTTTCTAAGCAGGAACTCGCTGAAATGCTTGGTATCCCACTCGCTGCCGTAACAGGCTCTATGAACTTTCTAATTCGTAATGGTTTTGCCGTTACTACTCGTGAGGATGTTGTTGAGGATGAGCCCGCGACCGAGACTCGTAAGGCTAAGACCCATACTGTTAAGTATCATACTCTTACCGAGGCTGGACTTGCTTATGATCCAGTAAAGGACGCTGAGGAGAAGGCCGCTGCGAAGCAGGCTGAAAAGGAGCGTAAGGCCGCTGAGCGAGCCGCTGCTAAGGCCGCGAAGGAGAACGCCTAAATATTAACAAAGGGCGATTCAATCCATGAGTCGCCCTTTTATTTGATTTTTTAAAAATAACATGATATAATAAACATAGAAAATAAAAAAGGAGAAAATAAAAATGAAAACTGTAAATGAACAAGCACTAAATCGAGTTAATATTGTAGGTAAGCTTCTTGATACTACTTTCCGTGAGGGCAAGCTTGAAGATGGTCGTCCTTATGAAAGTGTTAATATGACCGTACGCGTAACTCAGACTTATGGTGGCCGTGAGGAAACAAGTGATATCCCAGTCAGTATGTTCGCCGCGAAGTACACTAAGAAGAACACCTCAAATCCAGGATATGAGCAAATTATGGCTCTACGTTCTGCTAAAACTGTTCAGAATGTAGGTATTGATGATGCTGATATTGTTCGTATTAATTCTGGTTCTCTACGTGAAAATAATTTTGTAACTAAGTCTGGTCAGCTAATTAATGGTTGGCAACTTAATACTTCTTTTATTAATGTGGGCGGATCAGCAACTGATGTTGCGTCGTTTACAACTGATATTTATATTCTTGATATGCGCTCCGAAGAGGACCGAGATGGCGACACCACTGGGCGTCTAATTATTAAGGGCGGCGTAGTTCAGTATGGTGGTAATCTTGATGTATTTGAATTTATTGTAGAAAATCCTGACGCAGTTAATTATATTGAGCGTAATTGGAATATTAACGATACAGTAAATGTTAAGGGGCGTATTCGTGTCACAGCAGTTGAAGTTAAGGCTTCTGGCACCGAGAGTTCTTGGGGTGAAGAGATTCCGGAAATGACAACTCGTACAATTCGTGAACTTATTATTACCAAGGGCGATGATGAAGGCAAAGAAGAAGACCTCTCATATGATCCTAGTGAGATTAAAAAGGCTTTTAATGCGCGTAAGGCCAAGATTGAGCAGCTTCAAATTGATGCTACTCATAAGGCTCCAAAGGCATCCGCCGCGGATAATTCTAGTACAAAGTATAGCTGGGAATAATCCCAGTTATACTTTTCTAGGAGGATAATTTATGGCATATATTGATATTTTTAGTTTAGAGCCGTCTAAGATTAGCCGAGACTTGAAAGGAAAGTTTTTATTGATTTACGGAGAGCCTAAAATTTGGGCCTTATATAAGTGATTATATAAGATAATTACTGGAAAAATCTGGAAGTCTGAAATGACAATCAGAGCGGAAGTTATATTTTAAAAGATATAACACGCGCAACGATTAGGATAATTAAACATTAAGGAGGGTTCTATCTATGGATATTACCGTTATTTTAGATAAATATAATGCAGGAGTAAGTCTTGCTAAATTAAGTAAAGAAATTGGAATATCAACATATAAATTAAGAAAAATTTTAGTTGAAAATAATATACATATTCGTTCAAAAGAAGAACAAAATAAATATTCTCCACAAAATCAAAGAAAATATTATATCAATGATAATTATTTTGATAAATTAAATAAAAATAATTGTTATTTATTAGGTTTTTTAGCCGCGGATGGTAGTATTAGAAAAGATGGCAGTATTAAAATAGGATTATCATCAGTAGATAAAAATTTTTTAGAAATGATACAAAAATCTCTACAAAGTAATTATCCTATTAGAGATTATCAAACAAAAGATGGTTTTAATGTATCTGAATTTGTTTTTCGTAGTGAAAAAATAAAAAATATATTAAATAATTATGGTATTGTAAATAGAAAAACTTATTCATTTATGTTTCCTAAAAATTTACCAGAAAAATATTGGATAGATTTTATTCGCGGTTATTTTGATGGAGATGGTACTTTTTGTTTAAGTGGTTCATATGTTCGGTTTTCTTTATGTAGTTATAATGAAAAATTTTTGAATGATATTATTGATATTCTTTATAATAAATATAATATTCCTAAGGTTAAAATTTATAAAGACAACCGAAACAATGTTTATTATTTTCAATATGCACAATCTTCTTCTGAGAAATTATATTATTTATTTTATAATGAAAAACCCAATCTTTACTTACCAAGGAAATATTTAAAATGTCTTCAACTCTTTAATGATATAGTATCCCACGAGCCAGTAACTTCTCAAGTAGAAGAAAAGATAATCTGACCTCATACGAATTAGTAAGTATGAGAATTATCGGATAAAGAGCCGATAAGATAACAAAGTGAAAACTGGTAAATCAACTTTTGGTTCCCAGCTTCCTCGCTCCTTGTTTCTAAATTTTGAGCAAGGTACAAATGCCCTCGCGGGAATTCGTAGTGTTCCAATTCTCAGGTGGACAGATGCGAAGCAGGTTCTTACTCAGCTTCGTAAGCCGCAAGCAAAAGAGATGTATGACAGTATTGTAGTCGATACTGCTTCAATTGCTTGGCAGCTTTGTGAAAAGTATATCTGCCAACGTGAAAGTGTTGATTCTATCAGAGATGTACCGTGGGGTTAAAAACCTTGGCCCCCTTTACTCGTGAGAGTAATGTAAAAACTAACTAAAAATCTGGAACCCTGAAATGGGAATCAGAGGTGAAGGCTTGCTGTAAAAAGCTTGCCAGCCGCAACGCATAGAATTATTAAACATTTTAATATAAGTTATAGGAGGTTTGACTTGGATGAGTAAAACAATTTTAACGAATGAGCAAGAAAAAGCTATTATTGAATCTTATATTGAAGGAACAAGTCAAAATCAGCTAGCAAAAAATTATAATGTTAGTACAGGAACTATTAGACGAGCATTAGTACGTAATAAAGTTACAATAAGAACAGTACAAGAAACTAATATAAGTAAATTTAATATTAAGCATAATTTCTTTGATATAAACAATCAAACGCCCGAGAGTGCCTATATATTAGGCTTATTGGCCGCGGATGGGTGGGTAAGTAGAGAAGATAATTGTGTATGTATTGAATTACAACAAAGTGATAAACAAATTTTAATTGATATTAATCAAGTACTAGGAAATGAACGCCCTATTAAAGATTATACTCGTGCTAATGGATTCCAAAATTCTAAATTATATTTTTTCTCTAAACAAATAAAAGATGATTTAAGTTTATATGATATTATTCCAAATAAAACATATTGTGATACTAATTTTATAAAAAATATAAAATCTCAGTTTTATCCAGACTTTTTAAGAGGATTTTTTGACGGAGATGGATGTATTACAAGCGCAAATAATGGAATAAGATGGCAGCTAGACGGTGCTTCATTAGAAACTTTTGTATCAATTTATGATTATTTAAAATTTAATCATGTAACCACTATATTAGAGAATACTACTGATGAGACTTGCACTATTCCACGATATAGATTATATACATATTCAAAAGAGAGAACGAATATGATATTTAAATTAATGTATTATAATGACAATATATTAAAGTTAAATAGAAAGTATGAGCATTTTCTTGAATTATTAAAATGATATAAAATTCCACGAGAGTTAGCCCTTCTATCATTTAGAAGGTGAAAAGATATGCTGAACTTACACGAATAAGTAAGTGTAAGAATTATAGGATAAAAAGCCTATAAGATAACAAGTTCCAAAGCAAGGGTGGAACATGTTAAAGACCGAATTCTCTGAATTTTGGCGTGAAATTACATTACTTGGTTTTGGTATTCTTTTCATTGCCCACAGCAAAGAAAAGCCAACTGAAATGCGTGATGAGGAAGGTAATCCAATTACCGCAGTCGCGCCCGATCTTCCCAATAATGCTTATACAATTATTAATAGTATTGTTGATATTATTGGTTATCTTCAAGTTCAGATGAATCAAGATGGAACAACTGAGCGTTTTCTTTATACACGCTCTACACCAACAGTATTCGCCGGGTCTCGTTATCAGTATCTTGCCCCAAAGATTAAATTCGGTTATAAAGAACTTGTAGATGCAATTGGAGACGCAATTGATAAAGCAGTTGAGCTTGATGGCGCACAAGTCACCGATAATACTGAGATTGCTCAAATTAAAGCACGTCCTTTCCAGGAAGTTATGGAAGATGCAAAAATGGTTTGGCAGAACTACCTTGCGGCCGCAA
>Ga0310694_10004927_pt1 | contig 12816 bp, 21 predicted proteins | sample 174DNAGHGhighgp2_FD_203884 | JGI IMG/M metagenome (GOLD analysis project Ga0310694, IMG submission 203884) | Sheep rumen microbial communities from Palmerston North, Manawatu-Wanganui, New Zealand - 1742 DNA GHGhigh gp2 (v2) (version 2) | ecosystem: Host-associated > Mammals > Digestive system...
GCCTATGCCGCTGTTTGGATTACATAGAAGATTAGGAAAGATTGCTGGTAATGCAACTGGCTCTTCTTCTGTTTCATCATAGTTTGGAACAAAGTCTACATTTCTTTTCTTTAGTCCAGAAAGAAGTCCATCTTCACTAATCTTTGCAAGTTTAGCTTCAGTATAACGCATATGCGCAGGACCATCGCCTATAATGTTACCATTATTACCGTGCCAATCTATAAGTGGATACCTAAGTACCCAATTTTGGGAAAGTCTAACCATCGCCCCATAGATTGAACTGTCACCATGTGGATGCCATGTACCCATAACATCACCAACAATTCTGGCAGACTTAACATGAGGTTTTGAATTAACTCTTCCTGTTATATACGCTCCATATAGAATACGCTTCGCAACTGGTTTCAGACCGTCCCTAGCATCAGGTATTGCACGATCCGTGTTAACGGCAACCGCATATTCTATAAAATTTTGATGTAATTCATTTTTTATATCATTCTGCATCTACGGTTACTCCTAATTCTAATAATATTCTATCAACAATTTGTGCGGCTGCTTGAGGGCCTAGTGCCCAATTTTGATATTTACGATGGCACTCATCACAACAAAGTGTACTACCATCACGCTTACAATTATCACAGTACGCATAACATAAAGAATCCATTAATATTTCTATTAATCTAAATCTAATATCATTCTGCATTATACGTTGCCTCCGAACTATGTAATCTAATAAAATTCTTTCTAGGTACTACAGCAGTCCCCATCAGGTCCTCGAACAGTTTTCCAGCTGCTGCCGCGTCTTCTACAGTAATTTGCTTAATAATTCTTGAGTCTGGGTTAATAAGTGTTTCTTCAGTTTCTTCAACTGACATTTCACCAAGTCCTTTCATACGTCCAACTTGATACTTCTTACCCGCATGACTCTTTCTGTAAGATTCAAGTTCATTATCATCTTTCAGATATTTATATTTGTCTTTTGACTCTGTAATTTTATAAAGTGGCGGAACTCCTGCATAAATATATCCATCTTCAATAAGCTGTGGACAGAAGTTCCATATGAAAGTATAGAACAGATTTTTAATATGAGCACCATCTACATCCGCATCAGACATAATGATAATCTTACCATATCTTAAATCCTCTTTATCATAAGTTACTTTCATATTTTTTGGGTCAATAGTCAGACCAAATGCATCAATCATAGTCATAATCTCTGCATTTTTCTGAATCTTATCGAGGGATGCTTTCTGTGTATTCAGAATCTTACCTCTAACTGGCATAACTGCTTGGAATTTATTATCCCTTGCCATCTTAAGGTTACCTGATGCAGAATCACCCTCTGTTATATAAATCTCACATTTACTGCGGTCTTTCGAACTGCAATCAGCAAGTTTGCTATCAAATTTAAGAGCCTTATCTTTTTTCTTATTTTTAGCCCTTACATTATCCCTTGCTTTCTTTGCGGCCTCACGTGCCTTTTTAGCTGCGGCCGCCTTGTCGAAGATTGACTTAATCTCTTTCTCGTTTAGGACTAGCCATGACTGGAGGTTTTCCGCCAATGCCGCAGTAAACGGAGCCATATCTATCTTTGTTATTCTACTCTTGACCTGAGCATCATATGCTACATTTGGAGCAGTAATATTAAATACAATATACATTCCTTCTTGTATATCATCACCAGATAGATTTTCGTCCTTTTCTTTAAGCCATTTCTTTTCCTTAAAGAACTTATTGAACTCTCTTGTTATAACAGATTTAGTCTGTGTAATATGTTGACCAGATTCTGTTAGACCTGTATTAACATATGGAACAAGAGTTGAAGAATAATTAGATGTATATGTTAGAACCATATCCATTTTATTCTTCCCATTAACATAATTCATATTGAATCTATTGTTAATCAGTTCTTTATCTTTAACTGCATCATCAACTAAATCATTAAGTCCATGTACAGATGAATAAACAATTTTTTCTCCATTATTATCAAGATTAATTGTTAATCCAGGACATAGACAAGCTATAGTTTTGAACAGAGTTTTTATCTTATTAATTTCAACTTCTGGATGGGTGAAAAATTGTTCAGATGGTTCCCATTCTACAATTGTACCAGATGGCACATTTGTTTTTTTTGTATTTCTACTATTAAACTCACCTTCAACAAAATGACACCATTCAGATTCACCACCTCTAACCGTTATTACATCCAGCCAATGAGAGAGGTATGTGGTAATTTTTGAACCAATACCAAAAGAACCAAGTGAAGTTCCTTCATAAGTTCCATCTTCTCTATACTTACCAGAAGTATTTAACACACTAAAAGCAGCTTCGAGAATAGTCTTACCATCTTCTCTAAAGCTGTTCGGGATAAATCCTTGCCCATAGTCTCTTACTCTAACTTTTGCTCCATCAATAGAAACATCAATTTGAGAACCGTGACCTAATCTAAATTCATCTATGGCATTAGAGATAATCTCTACAAGTAACTGGGTTGCGTATGTCGTGTCTCCCGCATATACTCCCGGTTTTAGCCTAGTGAATTCGAGTGGCGACAACGATTCAATTGAATGTTCATTGTATAAATTATTTTTCGTTTCTGCCATATTTACCTCTTATCTATTATTCTCTTCATTATATTAAAATTATATCATATTTTTTTAAAATTGTCAAAAATATATCATATCCCTTTATTTTTTATTGCGGGGAGAGTAAAATTTGGACAAAAAAAATAGGGTTAGATGTTATATCATCTAACCCTATGGATTTATTTATTCTTCATCATCTTCATCATCATCATATGGATAATATTCTTTGACAACATATTTTGAGAAGAATGCTACACCAATTGCTAAAATAGCTAATACTACCATAAGTGGAGTAAATCTATCTATAAATACTAACTTTAAGAAAATATTTTCTGTTAATATAAATGCTCCGATAGATATAATTGCTATTAAAATATTAACAATTCTAAGTATAATTTTATTTCTTAACCAGAACTGATAATCATCATAATGCTCTTCATCAAGTTCTATATTTCTACGGCGCCATCTATTATACCAACCAAGTATAACAAGAATCAAACTTACTACAACAGTAACAACTGTGCAAACAAGATTAACAACTGCCCAAGTTTCTTCTGTTTTAGCTAAAGGTATTCTAATATCATTAATTGTTTCTGCCTTTGCAACATCATCTGTTTCCTCATTATTTGCGATGATGCCAGGAATAAACATAGCTCTAGCAGGTGTTTCTCTTGCAGCAGTGCTAATTGTAGTTGATTCATCTGGTCTATAACCCTCTCCATCACCGCCGCCGCCAGGAATAATCGGTGTAACTGGAGTTACAGGCTTTTCTGGCTCTGGGTCTGGAATAGGAGTTGGTGTTGGAATAACAGGTTCCGGAGTTGGATCTGGACCAGGAATACCCGGATCTGGAGTAGGAATAATCGGTTCAGGTTCTATAAATTTTGCTAAAACATTAATAACTAAATAATCACCATCACTCGTTATTTCTGGTGCATCATAAACCTGTTCATTTTCAACTCTTGTATTATCATTATACCATCCATCAAAAAATTCATCGTCGATAGTATAATCATATACTTTAACCTCTTCAAAAGATTGAGTAGATTCAACTAACTCCTCTTCAACATAATAATTTACAATAACTGCAGGTTGATACATAGCAAGATAAGAATAAACAGTATCTTCATCTAAGCTATCTATATCAACATTTAATTCTGAGTTTGCTTCATAAGTTTCATTATTATCTTTGCTTTGCCAATAACAAAACTGATAATTTTCTGGCACATCTTGCGCCTCTTTAAAAGTATGTTTATAACCAGATGCAGATGCAGTTACTGTACCCCAACTACTACTTGTATTACCTAATTTATCTTCATAATTAACTTTTAAATCATAAAGAGGACTAGCATCATATTGAGCATAAATATTAACAATGGTATCTTTATCATACCCACTACCATTACATTTATAAGTAGTTGTATATGCTACTCCATTAGGATCAGTAGAATTACCATTTTCATCTGCCCAATTACCATTAAAACGATATTTTACTTTGTTATAGCGAATATCTCTATCAGCAACTCTATTACCTGTCATTTGCCTATAAGCAACATTGATGGCGGTTGAGCTACTATTAGATTTTCCATTAACAACAGAGATAGTCTTTGTGGCTCCTTTTACCCAACCATTTACTTGCCCATGTCCTTCACTACGGTAATAAACATTATAGGTTACTTGAAAAGCACTATTATCTGATTCTGATGCAGTAGCTTTAGCCTGCATTTTTATAGATTTCGTCGCGGCTGGTTGTTCAGGTGCTACTTCAGTTTTTGTTTCTTCAGTTTTTTCTTTAACTGGTTCAGTTGAAGTTTCAACTTTTTCTTCCTGAACCTGTGGCTGCTCCTCAGCAGGTGCCGCCGCATTTACTTCTACATTTTCTTCAGCAGTTTTTTCCTCTACTACTGTTTCTATTTCAGTTGAGGTTGAAGGAATTTCTCCCTCAACCCCCTCTGCAAATGCGATAGGAGAGGTACAAACTACTAAGAAGAGTGCTAGAAGTATAGAGCATAGTTTTTTTAGCATTACATATCTCTCCTTTTCTTATTAATTTTCTTCTTCTTCGTCGTATGGTTCTTCTACAATATCCACCAATTCACCTTCTGTATCAGTGAACTCAGCTGCAATAGTGACATTTTCTTCAACAAGTTCTTGGAATTGAATAAGAACGTCATCTACTAGCTTTGCAAACATATCAAAACTGATAAAGCGCTGAAGTTGTGGGAACACAAGCAGGAACTGTTCATAAACTTGACCCAACTTAATACGGCCAGTGCCGCTACCAAGTTCTCTTTCTGCCATTGCAACTGCATATAACAGCCAGTTTTTAACTACTTGAATTTTCTCTTCTCTTGATTTCTTAATGAATTTGTCTAAAAACATTCCAAGTGCAAAGCAAATTACAAACAGTACAATCCAAAATGCAAAATTATTAATCATCTTCGATTACCTCACCTTTCAATCCAGAACCTCCTTCAATTAATTGCTTAAATAATTGATGCAGTCCTGTTGAGGCGAGTCCTGAAACGGCGCCAGCTACAATTGATTGTAAGGTCCAGCCTAATGTTATTCCGCCGAGCAAAGCTCCTAATATAGTAACAATAGTAGGAATGTATTTATTATCTACATCTTTAACCCACATTTTTACTATATACCCTACAACTAAACATGCAACTACTATAATAGGCACATATAATTGAATGATAAAAGTTCCTATATCCATATAGCTAATCCTCCTTTCGATTATAGCTATATTTTATAAGAATTTTATTAATTCAATTAATTCTTTTTGCCCAGTCTTTCAATACGTGCGTCAATCTCCTTATTTACGCCTGCAAGTTCATTCATGCACTGGTCAATTTCCAGCTTAAGAATTTCAATTCTATCAAGGATTCTTGTACAGGCCTTAGTCTTTCTCATCTGAGAATATACAGTTTCAAGTTCGTGAAGTGTAAATTTGCGAATACGAATCTCATATTTATAATATGCCTTCCATGCTCTGAGTTCTGCAATACTTCCGCCCGTAATTTCATTGAATACATCTTCGTCAAGATTACAATTAGCAGTTCCAACAAAGACACCCTGCGGCGTCATCAGAGACACCTCCGAATATCCAGACTCAGGGTCACAAAAATGGTCATAAAGATATACCTTATTCTTGCTCATTCAGTTTCTCCTTTACTTTTTCTCTTATATCTGCTTTAATTTTATCAATACTTACTGGATAACCATCTTGGCTATCAACTCCGACATTGTACATATATGGATTATCATTATAAAATTTATCTTGATAATGAGTATGTCCATGTAGATTAATAAGTGGGTGATGCTTTTTTGCATCGTCATAATTTGCTGTAATAGTTGGATAATGAGAAAGATAAAAATCCCAATTACCATCTGTAACTTCAATTACACGCTCATGATTTGCCCAACCAAGTGATTCATATAAATTAATTCTTCTTAAAGTGTCGTGATTACCGACCAGGAAATGGACTGAATATGGGATGCGAGAAAGCACCGCCGCCGCCCTATCAATATCTCCCATAACTAAATCACCGAGAACCCATATTTCATCACCTTCTTCAAGGGTAGAACAGATTTTATTAATAAGGTCATCATTCATTTCTTCTACTGAATTATAACCTCTTTTCTTCCAAATAAAATCTTTATCGTGATTGAAATGCCAATCTGAAGTAAAATATATCATATTTCATCACCATCCTTATATTGGATTTACAATAATTTTATCAAACCCTTCTTCTTCAGTAGGAAAGGTAAAACTTTTATACATATTTTTTATGGTTGCAACAGGTACACGCTCTCTTCCTGTTCTTTTGTTGTTACGTTCAATACATACATCTAAAGGTGTATCTATAACAACAGCTACTTTGAAGCAAGGAACTGAAATATGAGATAATAACCAATGTCTTGGTTTAAAAGACAATGAGGTCTGGTCTGCGTAAACATCGCGGCCGGCCGCAAGTTCCTTATTAATCTTATTCCAGAAGATTTCATATACCTCATCTTCATGAGCAAAATAATTTTCATCATCTTCAAGCAAAGCAAATCTAATTGCATCTCTTGAAACATGGACACCATCTTTCTTATGTTCTCGGCAATAATGTGATTTACCAGAACCAGGAATGCCGCATACTACATATAAAGTTGCCATTAATATTTTCCCTCCTTCTTCATATTATCAACAAAACCTTTCCAATTTGTTGTTATTCTATTGCCTTCTGAATCAAAATTACCATTATTAAACTCACATAAAAAATCTCGATAAGTATATTTGCCCAAATCTCGTACTTCTACATGATTAGTATCTTCATGACAATGAATACAATAAAGTTTCTTTAAATGACCAGAGGGTCGCTGTCGATTTTCTTTTCTTGGTATATCAAATCCTCTATTACCACATTTAGTACAAAAAAATTGATTCATTCTAATTCCCATTATTAACCACCTTCTTTCATTCATATATATTATTATATCATAATTTTTTAAAAAAATAAAGGTGGAATATTTTCCACCTCTATCTTATGAATGATATTTAATTAGGTAAGCAGGGTCAACACATTTGAATGATATTGTACTTTCTGGGTTTCTAAATACTATACCTTCTTTAATTTTTCCGTTGACAGTTGATGGTTCACTATGAACATATTCACGAAGTTCTTCAACAGTATCTGGGAGTTGGTATCCTATAGAAAGAATTGGTACGCAAGGAATATCATATCCGACTTCAAGATATGTCTTCATTGCTGGTGTACTCCAACGTCCATCAGCTGATGTAACAAAGTTGAAAGCCATAAATCTATGGTCATTTAGGTCATAGTTGTTTTTCTGAATACCTGCGCCATATGTTTCACCCTGAATAGTAACCCAATCCCATTCAGGATAATTACCAAGCATATCCTCAAGGTGCTGTTTAATATTGTATTTCTCAGCCATTTCAAGATATACATTAGTATCATAGAAGCATTGCTTGTCTGGTTCATCAAACATTACATTACGGGAACAGACATAAAATTCATTCTTGGCGAAAGGCCCATGACCGCGCTTCATTGTGAATGTTGTGCTAGTTCCATCAATCTTTTCTGTCGCAATCCATGGTCCCTTATCAGCAAGCACCCATGTCATGTTTTCAACACGCTCTTCATCTGTTTTAGAAACCCAAGCTGGCCAATTCTTTTTATCTTTTGCTTTACCAAAGAAAACAAACAGGAATTTCTTACCCCAAGTTCTTTTCATCAGCCATCTAAAAGGTGCCTTAGTAAAAAGCTTTCTATGGCGCTGTGCCATTTTTGCATATTTATCTGGGCCTTTACCCTTACGCTTGTTATCTTCTTTAATAGAGTATACAACACCTAGTTTTTTAGTAAGAAATCTAGATGCATCATCTGGATAATGTGCCTTACCCTCATCATCTATAATGACTTCGGTTCTTACTCCACCAACCGGCTCAATTGCAGTTTCCCAACCAAAATCAGATGGATGCATCAGAAGACCTTGTGAATAGAATTTTCCATATTTCTGGGTCTTAATCTTATAGTGCTTAGGTTCAAGGAACTCAAACGGTGCCGCCGCAGGAACTTTAGAATCAATTTCAAAATAGACTCCTGCATCACCAGGATGGAATTGGCCTTTCTTAACCATGATAGTCCAGCCGCCTACAACCGCACATTCTACTCTGTCTTTACCTTCTATTGGTTTGATTTCATCTATTGTTACTACATAACATAGTTCTCTTTGATTATCTTTATTTAGCATATTACCTCCTATATCCAATAATCGTCACCATAATCATATGGCTGACCAAATTCATGAATCCAGTATTCTTCATCATCTATGAGTGACTCATAACCATATTCACCTTGTGGCTCTGTTTCACATGGCGCCCATCCTTCTGGCCCAGAGAAGTGACAATAGTTAAGTGTCAGAGGCTTACCCTCATCATCAAGGTCTGCATAGTAATATCCACATCCATCAAGACATCTCATTCAACATCACTTCCTTTTTGTTCTTTTAGACCATAACATTCGGTTGCGTATCGAGAATTATTGAGATTACATGTACATCTCATTAAAGTGCAAATTGCTACCCAACTTTCGCCTTTCCACTCTTCTTTGCTGAATGGACAATCATCATAAAAGTTTGGCAATTCATCTACAAGAAATTTCATTGTCTACTCCTTCCCAATATTCTCAATAACTTCTACATAGCAGTTGTAATACATGATTCTCTGACCGTTTAAATCAAACTTCACGATGCCGCCCTCTGTAGTTTCCAGATCTATTTTGCCTTTATAGGTCTTGAGGATTTCTCCGTCTGCTGTGTATATAGTTACAGTTCTATTCAGACCACCACTAAGGTCTGACTTAATATCCTTTCCAAGTCTTTTAATAGATTGTGAGTTATAGCAACAAGCACCTATTCCTATCGCAATTACAAGTATGATTATTGTTATAAGTATCGTTTTCCATTTGCTATTCATCATCTATTCCTTTCATGTTAGCACCATACTAAGAACAAAACTGTGTTACATCTCATTAATAATTATTTTCTTTCATATATAAGCTTATAGGAGATAAACGCTCAATAATTTCATCTAATTCTTGATACCACTCCATAGGAATTGGATAACCAGCTTTAGCATATCTTGTAATAGCTCTCCATATTTCTGCTTCGCGTTCTTCATCAAGGAACCAACGAGGAGTAATACCAAGTGGCGGTTTGGTATTCATATTTTTATTTCCTTTCTATCCATAAATCCAACCGTTAGCGATAGATTCTTCAAAGCTATTCTTATATTCAGAAGCAGTTTGATAAGTTGGTATGTCCATATGAGCATCAATATATTGGAATATTTTTCTACCTTCTACAGTATATGAATCTTCTTTGGTAAAATGTTCTATAAACCACCAAATTGCTTTATCTCTATCTACATACATTCAAAATCACTTCCTTTCATTTTATAATTTATTATATCATAAAATTTTAAAAAAATAAATGGGCAACTATATTGTTGCCCAATAATTTCCTTTTAAAATATCACTCATTTCAATAGCATTTTGAAATAGCATTATTTTCTGTCCTTCACCCGGTCGTATTGGATATATTCTGGTTGAATGATAATGTCCGAAAAGCCAACAATTACAGTTTGTAATCTTATTTATATCTGACAAATATAATTCCATAGTTTTATCTACTGTTGTTTGGTCAATCACAGGTAAGAATAAATCTGTAGGCTCATATTCAATAGGACAAGTATGAGAAAAAATAAAATCATAATGATCTGATAAATATGCTAATTCTCTTCCTATAACTTGTTCTGCATCAGATAGTTGCTCATTCTTAAACCAATTATAACCACGAGATAATCTATAATATTTATCAACAGAATAAGCACCAGGAATAACTAATGCACTATATCCATTAATTCTATATACTGAAGGTACATCAAGAGCATAATAGATATTAGGGAACTCTATTTCGCGGCGGACCAGTCCTACGATTCCATCTGCTAGAAGCATTTCTTGCCATACATCTGGATCCATGGCGGCAAGTCTTTCCGCGCGTTCTTCATGATTTCCTCTAATAACAAAAAATTTGCAAGGGAAATATCCAAATTCTTTTTTAATTACTTTCATTCTATTAGGTCTATTTGCCCAATAATTTATTCCAGAATCACCAAGTAAAATTACCCAATCTGATTCAGTTAAATTTACTTGTTTATCAAGATGACCTATAGGGGCAGTGTCCCCGTGTAAATCGCCTATGAAGAAAAATCTATCCATTAATTATTGCCTCCAATCTTTTAATAATTAAAAGCATACCATCTTGTAAGCCTTGCTGATATTTGGGCGAAAGTTTCTTTACATCTGGCCGCTCAGCAAGTTCATTTCTATATTCTTCTATTGAATCTATAATAATTGCCAATATTTCTTTAGTTTCTGTTTTCATCTATATAATCCTTTCCGTAGAAATAGATTGGTTCAAATGTATCTAAATCTAATAAACAAGTTTTATGGATTGCAAAACATCCTAAATCAATATCAATTTTATGCCCATCACAATACTGTACTACATCTTCTGTTCCTCTTGCCGCAGTATAAACGCCTTTACGCCAGAGATGCTGTACTGGGGTATGTCCATGAATAATGTATACATTATCAAATCCCTCAGGCCACACATCAGTTAGATGATAGCGGTCCCATAACTCGTCATAAGAATGTCCGGGGGTAAAGCCGCAGTGGTCTAAAATGATTAGTTTACCACCATAAGTTTCTATATGAGTAATTGGTAATTGTTCTACGGTTTTAAGAACTTCATCAACAAATTTTGGTTTATATTGTTGAATATTTTGATATGTGTCATATCCTCCATTCATATACCAGAGACATGAATTAGCGCTATCTTGCATTTCTCGATTTTTTATAGTATAATAATCTTGTAGCATGAGATCTTCATGATTACCTTTTAGTACAATTGTGTTATCTCTTGTAAGCATCTCAATTAAAATATCAAAACCACTAGGGCCTCGATCTACACAATCTCCTAAACAAATAAGGTCATCTGAATAATCAAGATATTGTTTAATTTGATACCATAATTCATATTGTCCATGCAAATCACTCACTGCATAAACTTTATTCATAATCATCACCTTCTTTTTCATATTTCTATAATATTTTATCATATATTTTTAAAGAAATCAATAAGGACAGCTTTGTTCAACTTGTCATAATATATTTTTAAAAATTAAAAGAGAACAAATAAAGGGGGATAAAATATGGCACATTTTAAAGTTCATTATGGAACTAAAGAACATTTTGAAGACACGCCTTTACATATAGGCTATGCCTATTTTACTCCAGAAGATGGACATTTCTATATAGATGGAAAGGTTGATGGTGTCCTTCAAAGAATATGTTTAAATCCTGTGATGGATCTTAGCCATGTATATAAAAACTATGCTTCTCGTTCAGAATTTCCTGAAGTTGGAGAGCCAGGTTATATATATGTAAATACATCTACAGGAGATTTATTTCTTTATGGGATTACTGGTCCATCCTATTCTTCTATTGGTATTTCTAACTATGAAACTATTTATGGCGGAAATGCTTGGGATTGGTAGGGGGTGTAGGATATGGATAAAACAATGAATTTAAGAATCTTACTTAGAAATGACACAGCTGAAAATTGGGTTTTAGCTAATCCTATACTTGGTAAAGGTGAAATGGGTATCGAAATAGATACTCAAAGATTTAAAATTGGAGATGGTGTTACTCCATGGAATTTATTACCTTATAGTTCTACTAATTATACCGCAGGCAATGGTATCGTTATTAACAATGAAACAATTGCCTTAGATGATTTGATATTAGATTGTGGAACAAGTACCACAATAATTTAGGAGGTGTGGTATGGGTGCTACAATTAATTCAAGAATAAAAATTAAACATGATACAACAGAAAATTGGAATAATGCGAGAGGATTTATTCCACTTTCTGGCGAACTAATAGTTTATGATGATTATGAAACAAAAACTTATACAGTGGAAGAGTATGGCGAAACTGTAACTAAAACAGTTAATATTCCTAATATCAAAATTGGTACTGGTAATGCCTATGTACAAGATTTAGCTTTTGTTGATGAAAAAACAAAAGATATTTTAATGGAGCATATTCAAAACCAAGAGATACATACAACTCTTCAAGAAAAAGTTTTTTGGAATAATAAAGTCAATATAGATGATGCCTATGAAGCAATTCATGGTGAGGTACTAGATGAACTATTAGTGTTCAATAGAAATTAGAAGGGGAGAACATATGGCAGATATTAGTAAAATAACATTACCTTCTGGTAATACCTATGACATAAAGGATGCTGTCGCACGTGAGATGATCTCTGGTGGTGTGTCTTTTATTGTTGCCTGGGATGGAACAGGAACTCCTGATGCTGCTGCCATACCTAAGGGTGTTGTTGCTGGTGGTGTGACTGGTACTTTAGAAGCTGCAGATGCTCAATCTGGTGCTTTCTATTTAGTTAAGTCTTCTTCTACCCCAAGTAGTCAAACCTTAGATATTTATGATGAATATGTTGTAATAGGCAGCGATACTAAATCTTGGGAGAAAATAGGTGATACTCAATTAAATTTAGCTGACGTAGTTACTGATGTTTCTTTAACTAAACAAACTGATGTTGTACTTGGTGAAAATACTACAT
>Ga0310694_10004929_pt1 | contig 12814 bp, 14 predicted proteins | sample 174DNAGHGhighgp2_FD_203884 | JGI IMG/M metagenome (GOLD analysis project Ga0310694, IMG submission 203884) | Sheep rumen microbial communities from Palmerston North, Manawatu-Wanganui, New Zealand - 1742 DNA GHGhigh gp2 (v2) (version 2) | ecosystem: Host-associated > Mammals > Digestive system...
CAAGTTGTTTGCCATCTAGTTCCATTTGATTATCCTTTCTTATTGAAACATTGTCAACCATGCGACGCCGTCGCACGCCTCCGCACGAGAAACGCGGCTGCGGAAATTAACACGAGCGGCCCCACAAGCGCGTCCAACGCGAACGCGCGCAAAAGCGATTTCCACTCAACGCAAGTGCCGGTGGCAAGGTTGGAAAGCGGCTGCGGACTGGACCACGCCGACGTTGCGAACGTTATCCACCGCGAAAGCATTAGCCCAATCCGATCTGTGAAAGGGAGGTCCAAGGCGTCTGGATACTGCGCGACCACTGCCGGCGCCATCTCCGAAACGAGCAACATCACGAGCGCCGTGAAGATCGCCACGGGACGCGAAAGCGCCGACGAGAGAAACAGCCCGAACGCGCAGAGGAACGCAACAACGCACAGCATCTCGCACGACGCGCGGACAACGTTCATCGCAAATGAATCCGCCGGAGAGAGCACCTGGACGTCGCAGCGCGGACGCAGCATCACGGGCGTCTTCCCAGTGTTGCTGAACACGAACGGCGAGAGCGGCCCCTCCGCCTTGGCGGACGACGTGCGCGAGAGGGGAAGTTCCAGTATCGCCTGGGTGTTGTTGCTGACAGGGGCAGACCAGGGGCCGAGCGTGACAGAACCCGACACGTCAGCGCGCATGTTGAATTGCGTCGAGAAGCGAATGCGGGCCACAAGCCCCGTAGGCGAGTTTGCGGCTTCCGACGCAAACGGCCATTTGATGGCGTGTGACGGCGGCACGGTGTCGTAGCGGTCGATCTCGCGTCCCGTGAGGATCGTGAGAAGCGTGTGCCGCGGCGCAGAACGCACCTCCTGCGGAGTGTTCGTGTCCTTCAGCATCTCTTCCATGGCCTTGCGCGCAGCGACTTCTGGCGGCTCCAGAACTGGTTCGTACACATGGACGCATCCCTTCCATCCACCACGCACGCAGGTAAGCGCGGAATTGAAGGCAAGCACGATTGCGGCCACGGCCACAAGCGCAAGCAACTTGCCGAGAACGACGGTAAAAGCGGATACGGGACGCACCACCGCGAGCGCAAGGCGGTTCGATTCGCGTTCGTTCGCAAGCAACCCGCATGCGCACGAGAGCAAGGCGACGCAAAGCACGGAATAAACGCTGCCCGGTACGGCGCGCAGGAACATCTCCCGCCCTCCTGCGTCCGTGCCGTCCGAGCGGACGATAAACGGCAGAAATGCATGCGCCATGCCTGCAAGCACGAGCAACGCAGTGAGGACGTGTCCGCGCACGAGCGCGCGCCACGCTATGAGGAATGACTCAGCCATGTGCCGCACCCACGGCTTCTGCAAAGAACTTCTCAAGCGGCACGCTTGGATGGTCGAACGCCACGGGCTTTCCGTAACGAGAGGAAAGCTCGTCGGCAAGAGACTTGGCCTCCGCCTCGGAAAGGCCCTCTATCGTGAAGCGGGCGTCCTGGGTTCGTGTTAGCAAATCTGTGGTGCGTCCGCATGCGGCAACGCGGCCATGGGAGAGGATTGCGATCTTGGTGCAAACGTCCTCGGTGTCGCCAAGGAGGTGCGACGTCATAAGCACGGTTACGCCGTCCTTGGCGAGCGCTCCGATCAGGTCCTTGACCTCGCGCGTCCCGATCGGGTCGAGCCCAGACGTAGGTTCGTCGAGGATAAGCAGTTCCGGACGTGAGACGAGGGCGGCTGCAAGCGCCACGCGGCGGGCCATGCCTTTTGAAAATCCGCCAACGGCGCGGTCGGCTACGCCGGAAAGCCCTACGCGCGAAAGCAGTTCCTCCGTTCGCTCCTTCGCCTCGCGCCGACCGAGCGAGGATATTCCCGCGTAGTAACGGATCGTCTCACGAGCAGTCAGGAACGGATGGAGGTAGGAAAGTTCTGGCAGGTAGCCGATGCGCGCACGCGCCGCACGTGAACGCGGCGAAAGGCCGAACAGGCGAATCGTGCCAGCCGTTGGCGCCAGAAGCCCGAGTATCATCTTGATGGTGGTTGACTTCCCGGACCCGTTCGGCCCAAGCAGTCCAAACACGTCACCCCTCTCCACGGTCAAGTCGATTCCGCGCACGGCCTCGGCCACGGGGCGCAGCCAGAAATCGCGGAACGTCTTGTGAAGGCCTTCGATCTGTATTACGGATTCGCTCATGAAATCTCCCTTCGCATCAAAAGCGCGGAACCGGCCACGAGCCAGAATGCGATCAACATCACTCCAGCCGCAACGGCAGAAAGCATGTCGCCGACGGATGCCGTGCCACCACCCGCAAACGCGTCAACGAGCCAGAACCGGTGGATGTCCGGCAACACGGCGCGGACGGGCTTCAGGAACGACATGACCACCGCAACAGACAACACCGCCGCAACGGCGGCGGGCTTCAGTCGCACCGCACACGCGCCGGCCATCGCCACCAATGCCGCACACCCCACGGCCAACACTCCCATCGCCGGCATCACCCCCCACCCGAACGGCACCTTGCTGAGCCCTGCAATCGAAACGAGCGCGATAGGCTGTATCACCGCCATCAGCAGACACGCGCTTACGCAGAAACGCGCGCGCCAGGCCCAGTTCGCAAACGCGGCAAGCGCGAAGGCAAGCAATGTGAACCCCGCCCCGGCTGCAATGCCCGGCCCCCATACGCAAACGCCACCGTTCGTAACCAGCCGCCCCATTTCGGACGATGCCACGGAAAGCACCGTTGCGCACGAAACAGCAAGCCCGAACAGCGCCAAGGCCACGAAAACGCCCACAACCTTCGCACAGAAGAAAAGCGGACGCGGCACTGGACGCGAAAGCGCCATCGCCGCCGTGCCGCTCTCGAGCTCGCGACCGACTGCATGTACGGACGCAGACGTGGCGAAGACGAGGCCGAAAACCAGCATCGCGGAGAAACCGCATTCCCTCGGAAGACGCCCAGCCTCCCCGAACTGGTGAAAATGGAACGACGGAAGAAGGTGTACGGCAAGGAGCGCGACGAGGAAGAGAATCGCCGAAAGAGGTTCGGCCAGCGCTTCAAGCGCGGCCGAACGGACAAGCACATAAAACCGACGCATGGTGCGCCGCCTTACATCTGGATGAACTGCATTTCGTTCGCGCCGGCGACAGGGCCAACGCCTTCCTGCCACAGATACCACATCAGCGTACCCACGGCCACAAGCGCCGCAATGGACGTAACCAGCGAGAGCGCCGCAACCCATCCCGGCACCCCGGCGGACATTCCCGCCCCAGATTCAACGGGCGGCAACGGCGCAAGATTCGTAACGGGAGCCATGTCCGCAACTGGCATATCCGCCACTTCATCCCCTGATGCAGGCGCAGCGGCTACCGTAGGCTTTGCAGATGGCCGGTTCACTCCCAGGGTCGGACGCGACACGCCGATGGAAGGACGGTGCAGTTTCAGAGTCTTCTTCTGGGAAGACGTAGTATTGCCGGTCTCCCCGGATTCTGGCGCAGGAGCCGCAACAGTTTCCGCCGTAGAGGAAGCTTCCGCCGCCGCAGGAGCGGAAGGAGGCGTGAGCGGCGCGGGAGCGCCTGATTTGATATCCGTGGGACGGCGGAGGCGGATGGTTTTCATCGGTGCCAGGGTTTCCTTTACCGGTGCCACGCCAATTGCAGACTCCAGGGAAATACGGGATGTTTTCGACTTCGCCGCCTGCTGCTGCGCAGGCGTGAGGATTCCTTCGGCTATGATACCCGTCTTGCGAAGCGTGGCCTGTGCCGGCATGGGGCCGGTTACGGCCTTTAGGCTCTGGGTGGCCTTCTTGGATGCAACCGGCACAGCAGGAGCATCAGGAACCGCAGGTTTTGCTCCGCCGACAATCGGCTTGCGAATCATCGGCTTGCGCACGATGGGTTTTAGCTTTATCGTAGAGACCGTTGCCGTAGGACTTGGAGCCGCAGGGCTTGGAGCCGCAGGAGCCGAAGCGGCAGAAGCCGGTGCTGCGGTAACCGTAGCAGCAGCAACCGGAGCGGCAGGGGCAGCTGCTGGCGGGGGCATCGCCGACGCCGCAGCTGAAGCCTGCGGAGGCACACCGAACGGAGAGATCTTGGGCGGAATGGCTTCAGCTTCCGCAGGCGTAATCGGTGTCATTTCAACTTCTTCTGCCATCTCTTATACTCCTTCTGCTACTCCTTCTGCACGTACCGTAGAAAACACCTTTCAAGGTCAAACCGCCATTACTTCGGCTTCCTTGGTCTTCAACTCGGCGTCAATCTTCGCGATACCGTCGTCCGTAGCCTTCTGAACCTTGTCAAGCCCCTGCTTGAGATCGTCCTCAGATATCTTCTTGTCCTTCTCCAGCTTCTTGAGAGCCTCGTTCGCGTCGCGGCGGACGTTGCGCATTGCGATCTTCTGGTCCTCGGCCTGTTTCTTCGCGACCTTCACTATTTCCTTGCGGCGCTCTTCGTTGAGCTCCGGGATGGTGATCCGCAGCACCTTGCCGTCGGTCTGCGGCGTCACACCGAGGTTGGCGGCGAGGATCGCCTTGTTCATCTCGGGCAGCACCGTGGGGTCGAACGGCGTGATCTTGATCTGGCGAGGCTCCGGCGTGGAGATCGTCGCAAGGTTCTTGATCGGCGTGGGCGCGCCGTAGTAATCGACCTTAACTCCATCTACGAGGGCAGGCGACGCCTTGCCCGTGCGGAGCCCCGCGAACTGCGCCTTGAGCGCGTCGAAGGACTTCTGTATCTTCGCTGTCGTGTCGTTGAGGACTTCGTTGACTGTTTCCATTTTCTATTGCCTTTCTTAAGTTGACTTGTTTTGGACATTCAGCGTTCGGCGGCGGACGTCCGCTTTGCCATTGATCCCTGATTTCAGCCTTTCTCGCTTACGAGGGTGCCGACCGCCTCGCCACGTACCACGCGGATCAGCGCGTTGCCGTCGAAGAAGTCGAACACCACGATCGGGATGTCGTTATCCATGCAAAGTGCGAACGCCGCGGCGTCCATCACCTTGAGCCGCTTTTCAAGCGCGGTCTCGTAGCGGAGCGAACCGTACTTCTTCGCCTTGGGGTCCTTCTTCGGATCGGCGGTGTAGATGCCATCGACCTTCGTCGCCTTCAGCAGCACGTCCGCGCCAATCTCGCTTGCACGCAGGGCCGCTGCCGAGTCGGTGGAGAAATACGGGTTGCCGGTGCCGCCTGCGAACACGACTACGCGCCCCTTCTCGAAATGCCTTATCGCCTTGCGCTGGATGAACGGCTCCGCGAGCTTGGGCATCTCGATGGATGTCATCACGCGCGTCGGCACGCCAACGGCCTCGAGCGCGTTCATCATCGCAAGGCCGTTGATGATCGTGGCCAGCATTCCCATCGAGTCGCCGGTCACGCGGTTGACGCCCTTCTCCGAGCCGGAGAGGCCGCGGAAGATGTTGCCGCCTCCAAGCACAATGCCAATTTGGCAGCCGAGCGCGTGTATTTTCTTCACGCGCTCGGCCATGAACGCGAGCTTCGCCGGGTCGATGCACTCGCCCGTCTCGCGATTGGCCAACACCTCTCCAGAAAGTTTCAGGAGTATCCGCCTGTACTTTAGATTTTTCTTCACGGCCACTAGTTTACCCTTTTTCACGTCACAACGCAACAGTAAGTTTAACATTTTTCTTCACTGTCGCCGCGCCATCGGGAAAGAGCTTGAGGCAGTCCGTTTACGAGGCGGCGGACGCCCACGCCTGTAAACACTACTTGAAGTAGCGGTTGTAAAGGCCCTGGAACGCCTTGCCGTGGCGCGCCTCGTCCTTCGCCATCTCGTGGACGGTGTCGTGGATCGCGTCGTAGCCCAGCTCCTTCGCGCGCTTCGCGATGGCGAGCTTGCCGGCGGTCGCGCCGCACTCTGCCTCCATGCGGCGGCGGAGGTTCTCCTTCGTGGAGTCCGTAACGATGTCGATCGACTTGCCGAGGAGCTCCGCGAACTTGGCCGCGTGCTCGGCTTCCTCGAACGCGATGCGCTTGTACGCCTCGGCGACTTCAGGATAACCCTCGCGGTCGGCCTGGCGCGACATCGCGAGATACATTCCCACCTCGCAGCACTCGCCGGTGAAATGGTCCTTGAGCCCCTGCGTAACCTCCGCGTCGTCAACGATGCCGTCGCCGACGTGGTGTTCGGCCACGAAGTCAAGTCCGCCGGACTGTTTCAGGAACTTGGAGCCGAGCGCACCGCACTGGGGGCACTTCTCAGGCGCCGCGTCACCTTCATGTACATACCCGCAAACGGGGCAAACCCACTTAGTCATCTTGTTTTTCCTTTCAGTTGCTTTTTTCGGTTGGGGCATTACTTTACCACATTTTCCCATCCGCGTCAATTCTCATTCCACAAACCAGTTTGCGGAAGTGACTGTGAACGTTGCCATTTTGGCGGCGGAGTCGGAAGGTTTACATGAGACACGCCGAGTTACCCGCAATCCCAATTCGCCTAGACAATGTCTAAAAGTCTCACGTCTTCATTTTGCACACGGTGAAAGGACAACCGTCCAACGTTCTGGCTGTATAGGGAAGATGTACTGCGGCTCGGTCCTCGGCCCGCACGAGCCTTCACCAAGGCCGAGCTGGCGAATGTCGAGGTTGAGGCAGACCTCGGGCCGCGGCGGCTTCTCGTTCCAGATGCGATGCTGCCCCGGACGGTGCCGCGCAAACTCAAGGTCCTCGCAGCCATAGTGCAGCGCCTGCACGAAGAGAGGCACGTCGCCTTTCGCGCGCACGCCCTTCCCATCACTGTCCGTGAACGCCGCCCAGCGGACGTCGCACTTGTAGCCGTTGTCCTGCGGACGGCAGTACGGCACGTACTGTCCCGTCACCGTCCCGCTCCAGCGTCCGACGAACGCGCTTGAACAGCGGTCAACGTAGTTCTCGTGCGGACCGCGTCCATACCACTCCATCTGCTCGAGGCGCGGATCGAGCATCATCGAAAGACCCAGACGCGGCAGCGCGGACGGCATTCTGCCGAACGGCATCACGGCGTTGCGGATCTCAAGCGTGCCGTCGCCAGAGACGACATACACCGCTTCGTGCATGAATCCTGCGGACTTCGCGCCGTTCACCTCCACGACGGCGCGGACAGCCGTCCGAGCCCGTGCGGTCGGTGTACTTCCACACAGCCTGGTCCACCCAGTCCCAGATGCATCCGCCGATCAGCGACGGCGAGGCGTAGAACTCGTCCCAGTATTCCTTGAAGTTACCAAGCGCATTGCCCATCCCGTGGGCGTACTCGAAGAAGAAGCTGCACTTCGAGTGGAGGCCGCGCGCGCGTCACCGCGAGCGTCGGGTAGGTTGGGCCGTCTATCGCGTAGCGTTCGCTGTCCTGGCGGTAGGCGGTCGGATGCGTGTCGTCCAGTTTCAGGCACTCCTCGTTCACGACGTCGAACCACGGTCTCTCAGGTCGCGCAGCTCCACCGAAAGGTCAACTGTCGCGGACTTGAAATCCGCCGCGAGCGTCGGTTTCCAGAAGAAGTCGCGGATCTCCACCTGCGGCGGCGAGAACAGCATCACGTGGCGGTAGATGCCGGAGTAGCGGAAGAAGTCCTGGTCCTCGAGGAAGGATCCATCGCTCCAGCGGTACACCTCCACCGCGAGCAGGTTCTCGCCCGGCTTCAGGTACTTGGTGACGTTGAACTCGTGCGCTGTGCAGCTGTCCTCGGCGGTGACATTCGGTAGGGTGCGATCACCGAGCGCGCCGCCACGCAACAGCCGTTTCTGCGCCTCGCCAGTGGCTACTATCGCCGCAACCGCGAACACGCCGATGGCGGCCGGACTCAACCTCACGCAAAGTGCTTTATCCAAGCGGCGCAATCCGACGTAGGCGCACACTGCCGCAATCAACAGCAAAGCGTCCAGACTAATCCACATCAGCCAGTTCAAAAGCGCCTCTGTCATTTCCTGGTTCATCGCCGTGCGCCATTAGTGTATCATATTTCCGTACGGGTGGAAGTGGGGAAAACGGTCAGACCGGTTTTGCCACTCAATGCCCTTGCCAACAAACCGGCAACGCTCTCTCACTTCATCTATCGACGGCATGTTGCGATTTTAATCGCGTTGTCTTTCTGTTGCGTGGCCACAACTACTCAACCACTCCTACTCCACCAATGGGGGCTGTTCCCCTCGGCGTCCCCAAGAATGATCAGCCGCCGATTTCTCCTCCGCAGTCGCTTTTGCGCGACGGCAGAACTCGTCCCATATCGACTTACGCGCCGCCTCTGTGCGGTCTTTGTATCCTTCAATTATAGCACGATGCAGACACCCCAACGCCTTCTTGCGAAACTCCGACAGTCGTCGGTTGTACTCCTGTCGGAAGCGAAACCTTGCCTTACACGCCCTAAATTCCGGTTCCCAGTGCCATGCCCATGTTTTGCTAACCGTGCCCGCGAAACATGGTCCCCCTTTCCTCTCGTAGGGATTCTTTCCCCCATAAAGGATTATGCTGTCTTTGCGCATCGCCTCTGTCAGTTCCCTGTATCTAGTATCATCGTCAACTGCTAATGGCACTGCGCCAGCGAGTCAATCGGAAATCTGAAATAGAGTATTGGTATCTTGCCTAATTAAATCGAACTCCCCAATCCGGCGCAGACAGTCCAGCCTACCACCGAACTCTGCTTTCACGGGATCGTCATCGTATTCACAGGCAAACGCATAAAGCGTGAACCAAGAAACGATTCTCGTCTCGACAGAGGCCACTTCCGCCTTGGTGACACTTCCACGATGCTTAGCGACACGCTCAAGAAGCGGAATGAACAATGTCCAGTTGTCCCGCCCCGGCTTAGGGTGTATGAATCCGCCATGAACTTCGTGCAAAGCGAAACCCCCAAGCGATTGCGAAGGGAACTTGTCTGGTTCCCTCTCTGCAAAGGGGATGTCCGCGCCGGGAAGCATCGTTTCCAAAGTGGCAACCGCAAGTAAAATCGCAATCACATGTTTTTTCATGTCATTTCACTCTCAAAAGTAAATCAACCTCTCGTGGAGAGAGCTTTGCGCGCCTTACAACATTTGAGCAAAGATCATCGAACTTTTCATCTGTCAATTCGGATTTCTTTTCCACTAGAACATCATGAAGATTGCCTATCGCCTTTACGCGGCGTTCTCCGATTTCCCAATTTCTATCCAGTTCAGACCGCCACTTCTCAACGCAAGCCCTAGAGCTCGGACCAAGTTTGCTGATGTCAATACGCCGTTTCCGCCCCATTATGCTTATTAATCCTGATTTACGGTGCCCCGGATAGGACAACTTAGAGGGATAACCGTTTCGCGCATCTTCTTGATCCGCAGCTATTCGTTCCTTCCAGTATTCCTCGTATGAAATCGTTCGTAGCTCTCCGATTCTATCTGCGGCAGCAAAGATTTCATCAAAGTGCTCTGACTCACAGGATGTGAATAGCAGCACTCCTGCGACAAGGAATAATGACACTCGTACTCTACGTAAAAATTGTCTGTTGTATTTTTTCATCCTCTCATTCCTCTACTTTATGGCTCGTCCCGTCAAGGCACCGCTCCCACGTTATACCGTTTTTGCTTATACGCATGGTACCATTGGAATAAACCTGTATGCATTGCACATTATCTGGAAGTCTGTTTGTGACAAAACCGTCTTTCGCGAACCAATACAATGGTATAGACAATTGGTAAGAACCATTGTAATACGTATTGGTTGGAATCATTAAAGCTGCGACGACATCACCGCCATCTATAAAATTCTCCGTCGAGGATACTTCGGCGTAATTGCTGAAAGCACCGGCTGCATCGCCATGTTCCAACCATGCAATTGTGAAAGCATTTGTGTCTTGATACCATCCATTCCGTTTTATCGGCGGCGCATATCCTTCATAAATACTGACATTCTGAAATGAAACAAACAAGGGTTCGAGCCATGTGTCAATGTGCATCGCCACACCAGCGTCGCCCACGTTAAACTGCGGTACATCATGCTGTACCAACTCGTAGTCATTAAGTTCCCGAGGGTTCCCACCCTTTAACAGAGTCGGTGCTATGCAGTTGAACGACAGTCCGTAAAACCTAGAACCGTGTGATAGGTAAACCGTAAACGGGCCGCTCCTGTCAGGAGAAATAACAGTTGTCGCGTCATTGGAGACAATTACATAGCTGTTGGACTCCACATGCAATGGTACATGCGGCGTCGTTGTTATCGTGAACCGTTCCTTCGGCCCGAACACGTGACGCACTTTGTTCGATGGCCAGTCGGCCTCGGCCTCTACGCGAACCCTTACCACCCTAAAAGGCACAGAACACACCATGGCCGGACTACCGCTGGCGGGCGTAAATGTGAAGATCACCTCGCCTACGCTCCCCGTCGGCACAGAATCGCCTGAATACGACGCAATGAGACTAAGCGCCCCCTCCTCGTCTGCATATCCGTGCCATAAATGTGGCATGGCTACAGTCTCGTCCTGCGAAGACGAGAACACTACGCCTTCACAGCTGTTCGAGATTGCCAGCTCCCCGTCCTCTGACAACGCCCATGAGAAATCTATTACCGTGCTTGTTGAACTTGCCGAAACGACTTCGCCGGGCGCGTTCGTGTAGGCATCTTCCACGATTATCAGCCCGCCGCCGGAAATTGAAATGCCGCTCGTCCTGACATGCCTCACCACGCGCACAACGCCGTGCAGCATAACATCATGGATGGTGGCTGTCACGTTTATCACGTCGATGTCGTCCTCGTTGCCGTCCCAGAGGAAGTTCTCGCCCGTTGCAAGCACGTTTCCGTTGGCCTCCCATGTCACGGACGCCCCCCTGCCCTCGGGAATGTCGAATACGTCAGCGGACAGCAGCACCGGGAATGCCGGATCGGTCACGTCGTCAGGCGCGATCGACAGCCAAGGCCTCCATACGATGCTTCCGCTCGCCCCCTGCGCCGGCGCAGTGAACTCCGCATCGTGTCCACCGTCGCCAGTCGAGACAAGCCTAACCGTGTAAGCGGGGCCGTTTATCGCTCCGCGAAGAGGCATGTGCGGCAACACGTCTTCCATGCCGTCACTCCAAGCGTATGCAACGCCATACGGCAGATACGAGAAATCCACCTCGTAGTACGTCCCCTTCTCAAGCAGGAACACGTAGTCGCCGGAGTTGGTGACGGCAACCGAATAGTCGCCAACCACGAGTTGGATTGTCTCCGGCGGGACGTCGGGAACCGTGACCGTGAACTTGTAGAGGCCGTTCGTGAGGTTCTCGCCCACTTGCGCGTCAACCCACTGCGGATAACCGACAGCTAATATTTCCGTCGCATTCGTGAAGTTCGCCGCAATCCATTCCTCGTCCTGCCCGAAACCGTCGTGCGGGAACGGCAACACGCGCGGAATCAACTCCGTTACGCCGTTCGTCGTTATCCCCACGTCGCCGTTGCGGAACAGCTCGATGGCTGCGTCAATGGTCTCCGCGCCCGCAACTTCCTCATGCAACACGCGCCCGACCACGGCGTTCGTCCACGAGAAGATGTATGAGTTGCGGTCGGTGGACCCGCAGCCGAAGGAGGTTGTCGGATTCACGATCTCCAGCGGAACGCCGACGCTCGCAATCACGTCCGTCGAACCGTAGCGCGGAATGACGTGCCCCTGTGAACAGACCTCCACGCGGTCGATGTGACCTGTGCCGAACGGAAACTCCCAACCATCATCGAACGCATAGCGGAAGGAGTCGTTCCACGCGCCGCGAACGTTCCACTTCTCGGCGCGGAACGGCATCGTCGCGGACGCGCGCGGACTCGTCGCCGCGATGACCGGAACGCCGTTTGTCGAGAGCGAAGTCGGCATGAGCGGAATCTGCTGCACTTGCGGCACAAACGGGAAAAACGACTGAAGCAATTCGTTCGTCTTCGCCCCTCCAAACATCACCGCGGCGGCAACCGAAAAGAGCAACGCAAGGCCAACCGACTTTACCCGCACGAGGAAACACCGCGTAATGGCGACGATTGCGTAGATGGCGCAAGACCCTCCTATCAGCCCAAGCACTGACAGAAAGAAATCCTGTACGAACCGCTGGATCATTTCAGCCATGACGTCACCTCATCCGTATCACCAGCGGTTCTTTCATCGCACCCAATTTCACGACAACCCCAGGGCCCACGGAACCACGCACAGTGACTCGCGCAACGTTCCACGAAGGATCGTACATCGTCGCCGTCATGGGAAACGGCAGAGCAGCCCCGCCCGCATACGCACGGAGCGTCTTGGGAGTCAGCGACGGGTCTAGCCTGAGACTCCAATCGAGTTTGCAGCGTCCGCATGAACCCGCGCAAGAACCCGCGACGTCGGCAGCAATGTCGCGGAAGAACCATTCGCCGCAGTCCCAACCGACGGCGAACGCCGCTTCGGAATCGTCAAGCGCTCCGTCGCCGTTGACGTCGCACCCAAAGGCCACCTCCACGTTGTTGCTTGGCGACGCATCCAGCTCCAAGGCGAGGGCAAAGACGTTGTCCCCAGCTACCCCCGCGCTGAACACTACGTTGGTCACGGATTCCGTGTCTGCATACGGTGACGGCGGAGGCAATGGCGCGGCGACCTTCGCCGCAAACGCCGCAGACGCGAAGAAAGCGCCAGCCACCAGGAGCAGTGCTTTCACGGCTCCTCCTTCACGCCCTGCCACGGACGGCGCTTCGCGTTTCCGACATGGTTCCTCACGGCAAAGAGTGTACCATTTCCCCGCCCCGACGGCAACGGCTTTTTCGCGTTTGAATGGCAAAGACAGGTCAGTTACGCCACTATCTCACACGAATGAAAAACTTCGTGTACTCTCTCGAATAGGATGCATTGACCTCAACATCTCCGACGCCGCGCTTGACAATCCTCAAGCGGTTCCACTGAGGCTTGAAG
>Ga0310694_10004930_pt1 | contig 12812 bp, 10 predicted proteins | sample 174DNAGHGhighgp2_FD_203884 | JGI IMG/M metagenome (GOLD analysis project Ga0310694, IMG submission 203884) | Sheep rumen microbial communities from Palmerston North, Manawatu-Wanganui, New Zealand - 1742 DNA GHGhigh gp2 (v2) (version 2) | ecosystem: Host-associated > Mammals > Digestive system...
ACGTGTCACTGACCTTTCTTATGAGAATATCCGTCATATCTCCGCAGCCAAACTGTTGGAGGTCATCGATCGCAACTTCGGTGGCGGTTGGGATTCCCTGTCACAGTCCATCCAGGATATTATCCTCAGCGGTTTCGACATCTCCACCACGACACTTCCCAAGGACCGTCTCCATAAGAAGGGCGGCATGTATGAGAAGAAGGTTGATGATGGCTTCGATGTGCTCGAAGTGTCTAAAGGCGGTTGGGTAGAGGCTATCTTTGCCAAACTCAAGCCCGAGGAAGAGAAGATCAAGATGAAGTTCTCTGATAAGGATGACGAAGACAAGGAAGATATCGACGACGACAATGAGGACTACGAGGTAGAAGACAACTACAGTTCTCACGACGAGGAAGATGAGGACGTTCAGGATCCCAACGACGATGAGATCACCGAGGACAACTACTCCACGATGATGGATTTGGGTTCAGAAGATCCCGACGATGAAGCAGCCAATATGCTCGACTACGTAGAGGAATAACCAATTATCCAATAACAATAAACTCTTAAAAAGCCCCTGTAATGATTAACATTCCCGCAGTATTCTGGCTCGTGCCCGTAGCATCGCTCGTGGCACTGAGCATGGCGTGGTTCTTCTTCCGCCAGATGATGGCAGCCGATGAAGGTACGCCCCGTATGAAAGAGATTGCACTCTATGTGCGTAAAGGTGCTATGGCCTACCTGAAACAGCAGTATAAGGTGGTCTGCATCGTGTTCGTGGTGCTCTGTGCCCTCTTTGCTTTTATGGCCTATGGTCTGAACGTACAGAACCCTTGGGTGCCCTTTGCCTTCCTCACCGGTGGTTTCTTCTCCGGTCTGGCTGGTTTCTTCGGCATGAAGACCGCCACCTATGCTTCTGCCCGTACGGCGAATGCTGCGCGTGAGAGTCTGAATGCCGGTCTGAAAATCGCCTTCCGTTCTGGTGCCGTCATGGGACTCACAGTGGTAGGTCTTGGTCTGTTAGACATTGCCATCTGGTTTATTGTTCTGAACCACTTCGATGCAGATGGACTCATCTCTATTACAACCACCATGCTGACCTTCGGTATGGGTGCTTCTACACAGGCTCTCTTCGCCCGTGTGGGTGGTGGTATCTACACGAAGGCTGCCGACGTAGGTGCCGACATTGTGGGTAAGGTTGAAGCCGACATCCCCGAAGACGATCCTCGCAATCCCGCTACCATTGCCGATAACGTCGGTGATAACGTGGGCGATGTGGCTGGTATGGGTGCCGACCTCTACGAGTCGTATTGCGGTTCCGTACTCTCTACCGCTGCCCTCGGTGCTGCTGCCTTCGGTGTGGCAGGTCTTGAGATCCAGTTAAAGGCTGTCATCGCCCCGATGCTCATTGCAGCCGTGGGTGTGTTCCTATCTCTCTTGGGAATCTTCCTGGTACGCACTAAGGAAGGTGCCACGATGAAGGATCTGCTTCATTCCCTCTCTGTAGGAACGAATGTCAGCGCCATTCTTATTGCTGTGGCCTCCTTCGCCATCCTCTACCTCTTAGGTATTGAGAATTGGCTCGGTCTCTCCTTCTCTGTGATCTCTGGTTTGGCTGCCGGTGTCATCATCGGACAGGCTACTGAGTACTATACCTCTCACTCTTACAAACCCACCCAGAAGATCTCTGAGGCAGGACAGACAGGTGCCGCTACGGTGATCATCAAGGGTATCGGCACGGGAATGATCTCTACCTGCATCCCTGTGATCACGATTGGTGTAGCCATCATGCTCAGTTACCTTTGTGCCAATGGCTTCGACCTCTCTATGTCGTCAGAATCACTGTCTCACGGTCTCTATGGCATCGGTATTGCTGCCGTCGGTATGCTCTCTACACTGGGTATCACCCTCGCCACCGACGCCTACGGACCTATCGCCGACAATGCCGGTGGTAATGCCGAAATGTGCGGACTGGGCGAAGAGGTTCGTCATCGCACCGACTCGCTTGATGCACTTGGCAACACCACCGCCGCTACTGGTAAGGGCTTTGCCATCGGTTCTGCTGCCCTCACCGCTCTCGCCTTGCTCGCCTCATATATCGAGGAGATCAAGATTGCGATGGCCCGTGCCGGACAGACCTTGACCAATGTGGCAGGCGACGTGATCTCCGCTTCCGATGCTACTATCCCCGACTTCATGAACTTCTTCCAAATCAACCTCATGAACCCACGTGTGATCGTTGGAGCTTTCATTGGTGCCATGGCTGCCTTCCTATTCTGTGGTATGACGATGGAGGCTGTGGGTCGTGCAGCAGAGAAGATGGTACAAGAGGTGCGCCGTCAGTTCCGTGAGATTGCCGGTATCCTCGAAGGTACAGGCACACCTGACTACGGTCGTTGTGTGGAGATCTCTACCCGTGCTGCCCAGCACGAGATGATCGTGCCCTCTATCCTCGCCATCCTCATCCCCATCATCGTGGGTATCGTCCTCGGTGTGGCTGGTGTCCTCGGACTGCTCGTAGGTGGTCTGGCTGGTGGTTTCACCCTCGCTGTCTTTATGGCAAATGCCGGTGGTGCCTGGGATAATGCCAAGAAGAATATCGAGGAAGGCAACTTCGGCGGCAAGGGCTCGTTTGCCCACAAGGCCTGTATCGTTGGCGATACCGTTGGCGATCCCTTCAAGGATACCTCTGGCCCTTCGCTCAACATTCTGATCAAACTCATGTCGATGGTCAGCATCGTCATGGCAGGACTCACCGTGGCCTTCTCATAAATGACACGTATTAAATTCCTATGTCTGATAGTCTGGCTTTGCAGTGCTTTGAGCCTGCAAGGCCAGACACTTTCTGAGGGATTCACCGCTCAGACCATTCCTGATAGTATCTGGCAACACATGCAGGGTCGCAGTTATCAGCCTAATCCCCATATCCAGCGCGCAGACTTACGTTACCTCCGCGTGCTTCATTATGACTACGACGGACGTACCCATCAGGGGGAACTTGTCTGTAACAAGCGCATTGCCTCCAAACTTCTTACTATTTTCCGTGAACTTTACGAGGCCCGTTACCCCATCCAACGCATCACCCTATCCGACAACTATGATGCCGACGACGAACGACAGATGCGTGCCAACAACACCAGTTGCTTCTGCTATCGTGCTGTGTCAGACACCAAACATCTGTCGAAGCATGCCTACGGCTTAGCCATCGACATCAATCCCCTTTACAACCCTTACGTTCGTTATAGAAAGAAAGACGGTCATCGCATCGTTGAGCCAGCCACAGGTGTACCTTATGTTGATCGCAAGAAGGATTTCCGTTATAAGATTACGACAGAAGATCTCTGCTACAAGCTCTTCATCAAGCACGGTTTCACCTGGGGCGGCGCCTGGCGTTCCATGAAGGACTACCAACATTTTGAATATCGTCATTAGAATTGTCGAGGCACGTGGGTCGAGATAGTCGAGCTACGTGCCTCGTTAGTTTCGAGCCTTATGGGCTTTATTTCCAAGTGGCACCTTGACGGAGGATAAACTTAATCTTGGATTTCTTGGGGAGGACTGGTCGCTCCCACTCGCCTCCGAGGATCTGAATGGTGACAGTATCCTTCGAAGAGGCTTTGGCTGCAGCGATGGCGTCGGCAAGCGTGAAGAACTGGCCCCGACCCTGTTGATCAACGGTTATATCAGCATCGCAGCGATAAGGTGCAAGTACGGGAATCTCTGCACAGAGGGCATCAGCCAACAAGCGGGCTACGGTGTGGGCACCATATATATTATAATGTGTATTGTCCTGCTTGCCCTCGGGCTCTGTAGGTTCAGTACCAGGCAGATACCACATGTGGAGTTTCTTAGATTCCTCTCTGCCCAGACGCTGTTCCAGATCACTCGTGATCTGGTTGGCATCGATGAAATGGCAGTTCATGCGTTGAGCCACATCACGGGGTGCCACACGGTAGAGTCCGTGGGTATCGATCAGCGAATCGCCCTCCGCGACTCTAGCGCCATCGGCAAAAGTGGTATTGCGCAACTTCTCATCATCATCGTTTTTGGGTGTAACCTTGGCGAAGTTCCGACGTGCCACACAGTTCATGAGCACAGGGATGCCCCCACGTTCACGGGTCTCACGCACATATTTAGAGAGGTTGTAGTCGAAGGTAGAACCTGGTTCGGTGTGACGGGCGGGTTGCGGTTTCTCGTCGTTATGACCAAACTGGATGATAACGTAGTCACCCGGTTTTAACTGTGAGAGCACCTTATCCCAACGACCTTCGGTAATGAAGGACAACGAGGAACGACCGTTGACTGCATGGTTCGACACGAGGATACGATCATCGAAATAACACTGCAGCGCCATGCCCCAGCCTCGCTCGAGTTTGCCTTTGGAGAGATCTTTATTGGCAGCGGTAGAGTCGCCGATGATAAAGATCGTGGTGGTCTTGTCGGGCGTGAATGCCGTGAGCACAAACAACGCCGTAAGCGCTAACACAAGAAGTTTCTTCATGCTAATACCGTTTTAATAATTTCCGATATATCAACAAGTTGCTGTTCCCCTGTCAACATATTCTTCAGGGTGAGTTTCTGGGCAGCCATCTCGTTCTCACCAGCCAGAGCCACGAAGGGAATCTGCTTGGCATTGGCATACGACATCTGCTTCTTCATCTTTGATGAGTCGGGGAAAATCTCCGTACGGATACCTGCCGCACGTGCCTGTGCCACGAAGGGCAGACAGTAGGCAGCCTCCTTCTCTCCGAAGTTGATGAAGAGCAGTTGAGTGCCGTTGACGGCATCCTTGGGATAGCAGTCAAGAGCGTTGAGTACGTCGAAAATGCGATCGACTCCGAAACTGATGCCGACACCTGAGATGCCAGGCATACCGAAGATACCCGTGAGGTTGTCGTAACGACCACCACCCGTGATGGAACCGATCTGTACGTCGAGGGCCTTCACCTCGAAAATAGCACCAGTATAGTAGTTCAAGCCGCGTGCCAGCGTGAGATCGAGTTGTATCTCATTCTTCAGGCCGAGAGATTTCAGGGTGTTAAGGATGAAACGGCTCTCCTCTACACCTTTCAGACCGATCTCTGAGTCTTTAAGCACCTCGGCAATGGTATCGAGTTTCTCGTCATTCGTGCCCTCGAGGGAGATGATGGGCTGCAACTTGGCAATCTGGTTTTCCTCGAGTCCATCGGCACGTAATTCCTCATTTACATTGTCAATGCCGATTTTATCGAGTTTATCGATGGCCACGGTGATATCGACGATTTTGTCGGCAGCACCGATGACTTCGGCAATTCCGGTGAGAATCTTACGGTTATTGATCTTTATCTGTACACGAACACCAAAACGGTTGAATACGGTATCGACAATCTGCATCAGTTCGACCTCGTTGAGCAGTGAATCAGAGCCTACGATATCGCCGTCAAACTGCCAGAACTCACGGTAACGGCCTTTCTGCGGACGGTCAGCGCGCCATACGGGCTGCATCTGATAACGCTTAAAGGGCAACTGCAATTCTTCACGGTGCATCACCACATAACGGGCGAAAGGTACGGTGAGATCGTAGCGCAGACCCTTTTCGCAGAGTTTGGCTGCGAGGTGAAGGGCATTACGTTCTTTCAGTTCGTCGTCGGACACCTTTGAGAGGTAATCGCCTGAGTTAAGTACCTTGAAGAGCAGTTTGTCGCCCTCCTCGCCATACTTACCCATCAGTGTTCCGAGCGTTTCCATAGCGGGCGTCTCAATCTGCTGGAAGCCATAAAGTTGATACACCTGTTTGATGGTGTCAAAGATATAGTTGCGCTTCGCCATCTCCAATGGAGAGAAGTCGCGCGTTCCTTTAGGAATACTTGGTTTCTGTGCCATTTATTACTTTCTTACAATTGTCTGGTCGCGGTCAGGACCAATAGAGATAATCTTAATCGGTGTTTCGAGTTGGGCTTCGAGGAAGGCGATGTAATCGCTAAATTCCTTCGGGAACTGATCCTCGCTGGTAAACTTGGTCATGTCGGTCTTCCAACCTGGCAACTCTTCATAGACGGGTTCGATACCCTCTTCGATGTTGTAGGGGAAGTAGTCGATCTGCGTGCCGTTCTGCTTGTAAGCCACACAGGCTTTGATAGTGTCGAATCCATCGAGCACATCGCTCTTCATCATAATGAGTTGGGTAACACCATTCACCATGATCGAGTATTTCAGGGCAACAAGGTCGATCCAGCCACAACGACGCTCACGACCAGTCACTGCACCATACTCATGACCGAGGTCACGGATGGTCTTGCCCGTTTCATCGAACAGTTCTGTGGGGAAAGGCCCCGCACCGACACGTGTACAGTAAGCCTTCATGATACCATAGACCTCACCAATTTTGTTGGGACCGATACCCAGACCTGTGCAAGCGCCTGCGCAGATGGTGTTGGATGAGGTAACAAAAGGATAGGAACCGAAATCCACGTCGAGCATAGTTCCCTGGGCACCCTCGCAGAGCACACTCTTACCGCTCTTCAGGATGTTGTTGATCTCGTGCTCGGAATCCACGATAGGGAACTGGCGCAAATAGTCGATTCCTTCGAGCCATTTCTTCTCAACCTCTCTGATGTCGTACTCGAAGTTGAGCGACTTCAGAATCGCCTCATGACGGGCCTTAGCCTTAGCGTATTTCTCCTCGAAGTGATCGAGGATATCACCGACGCGCATACCATTGCGTGACACCTTGTCCGTATAGGTGGGACCAATACCCTTACCAGTGGTGCCTACCTTGTCCTTTCCTTTCTGGGCTTCGTAGGCTGCATCGAGCACACGATGGGTGGGCATGATGAGATGGGCTTTCTTGGAGATATGCAGACGGGCATGCAGATCATGACCACTGGCCTCCAGAGCCTTGGCCTCGTCCATGAAGAGATCAGGTGCCAACACCACACCGTTACCGATGATATTGACCTTTCCACCTTGGAAAATTCCTGATGGAATGGAACGCAGCACATACTTCTGGCCTTCGAACTCAAGCGTATGACCAGCATTAGGACCGCCCTGGAAACGGGCCACCACATCGTACTTAGGGGTCAGCACATCGACCACCTTACCTTTTCCTTCGTCGCCCCACTGCAAACCGAGCAGGACATCTACTTTACCTTTGTTCATAATACGTTATTTATTTTGTTTTTAACTTTTTCTCTTGTTCTTGACGACGCTTACGCGTGAGTTTGGCCTGACAGGTACTGCAGACACCATAAATGTAGAGATTGAAACCGTCTTTGCGGAAGCGTTTCAGTCCGACACTCTCGACAGCTGCCACAATCTCCGGGGAGGTAATCTCCGTTACCTTCCCACATGTCGTGCAGATCTGATGACAATGGTTATTATTGCCATAGAAAGCCTCGTATTTCGTGATTCCCTGAATGTGATGACGCATTACCAGACGGATATCCCTGAAGAGGTTGAGCGTATTGTAAAGCGTCGCCCTACTGACAGGGAAAGTATATTTCTCTTCCAGTTCGACTTTAAGTTCATCTAGGGTGAAATGACCTTTATGGTTGTAGATGGCACGCAAGATAGTATAACGCTCCGGTGTCTTGCGATGACGGGTCACCTCAAGATAGTTATCCAGAATGCGTGTTACTGACTTGATTACTGATTCTTTCATCTATTGTTCCACAAAAACCGTACAAAGGTACGCATTTTTGGGCAGACGAAAGAGAGTTTACCTATAAAAAATCTAAATTAGCCTGTTTTAATGCACTTTTGGCAATGCGTTCATACACCAGTCCTAAGTTGGCAAAACGTTGTACGGCTGACATTGCGGCCTTACGAACAGGGATACTCTCACCTTGAAGTGCTACTATAGCCTGATCAATGAACTCATTGATACCACGCTCGTTAGGTTCTTGACCGTTCATAAACAGACGGGTGACAATATGGAATCCGCAAAGTTGATAAAGGGGTTCGGATGAAGCCATCCAGGTATAAGCCTTCTCTGGGGCATAAGGCAGATACTGATAAAGGTTAAAGGCGGCCTGTTCTGCAATCTCCTGCGTAGGTGTCTGTTCCATCCAGATATCGATGACCTCGGGCAACACCTCGTTGGGTGGCATGATCATCGTCGCAAGGATCTTACACTCACGTACGTTTTCTTTCCATAGGGCAATGGCAAGATCGTAGTTCTTGCCAATTTCTTCGGCCTTCTCGCGGAGTCTGGGAAGTGTGGCGCCCCAGTTCAGTTTGTAATCCACACCTTTGGTGCGCATAGAGGCAGCAACCGATCCGTCCATCATCTGACGGAACGACTGCTTGATCTCCTTCACTTGTTGTTGTATATCCATCGTCAGATCAGTGAGGCGTAAGACTGGCTGTAGCGAAGCATCTGATGGGCATAGCTTTCGCCATAATAGACATTAACATCGGCGATTTCACCGTTTTTATCATAAATGGGCAACAGTACAGGATTGATAAATCCCTTATAGGGTGCAAGGTTCAATCGCTCATAGCGGGCTAGCACCTCTACATGGATGGCTGGATCGACCTTGACAGCATATCGTTCCACCAATTGACGGGCAGCCTCGTAGTCTCCCTCACTCTTGATGCGTTGAATCTCTGCTAACAGACGGGCAATAAGTTGGCGCAGGGCGGGATAATCGCTGATTTCAACGTAGGTCTTACCCTCACGGGAGACAAGATGCAGACAATCGCCATTCTCATGACACCAATGAGCAATCAGGGCGCGGTTACGCATGTGGGCTTCTTCGATCTGATGTCCTGGTGTGATACGAATCAATTGAGTCAGCAGACCATTCATCATATAGGTATAATACTGTGACTGATAGGCGAATCCATCGGGCAATAGTCCCAATTCCACCAATTTGGGGTCGGCCATGTAGTAGAGTCCAAAGAGATCGGCCCTCGCCTCCTCGATCGTATTGCCATAGGCTTTGAGGGCATCGGGATCAACACCTGGCAACAATTGTCCGCTGCCGTGACCCAAACACTCGTGGAGGTCGGTATGCAGATCATCACATCTATCCCCATATTGATCGATGAGTCGGAGTGTATCGGCATCGATCACAAACTCTTCCTTGAAGCCGTTACCATGCGAGGCTTTGTTATAGGCATCGGTGATATTGCTGATAGTGATACTCTTGGAACCATACTGTGCCCGGATCCAGTCGGCATTGGGCAGGTTGATACCAATAGCGGTGGAAGGATATTCATCGCCTCCCAGCATCGCCGCACAGATGACATTGGCAGAGACACCTTTGACCACAGGTTTGCGGAAACGCGGATCAACGGGCGAATGGTCTTCAAACCATTGGGCATTACGACTGATGGTCTGCGTACGCTGAGTTGCCTCTGTGTCGATATACTCTACCAGTCCTTCCCAGGAACCTTTCAGTCCTAAGGGATCGCCATACACCTCGATAAAGCCGTTGATGAAGTCAATGGAGGCATCGTGCTCCTGCAACCATTCGATGCAATATTGATTGAATGTCTGCAAATCGCCTGTCCGATAATAACTTATCAAGAGCGAAATAACCTTCTTCTGTTGTTCATTCTCTGCCATCGTCAATGCTTTCTCCAGCCAATAAATAATATGTAGGATGGCATTGGCGTATTTCCCGTCGGCTGACCACACCTCTTCGCGGATGTTGCCATCAGCGGTCTTTACGAGTGTGGAGTTCAGTCCGAAGGATGGCGGTGTGTCAGAGGATGCCTGAGCCTGCTTCTGAGCAGCATAGAAGTTTTCTGCCTCTGCCTGTGTCACTCCGTCATAGAAATGGCAGGCGGATGTCAGCAGTAGGTCGGAGCCATCGGCTTTATTGACGCGTTTCGGTAGCACATCGGGGTCGAAGATAACAGGGAAGAGTTCGTCACAGAATGCATCAAGAGTCTCACCCTCTTCTAATGGTAGGCAGCGCACATCAACCTGATGCAGTCGGGCACGTAGCCATTCGGACGAGAATGCGGGTTTGAACTTCTCACAGCCATAATGGTGATAGATGCCATTTGAGAACCAGACGCGCTTCAGATAGACTTCCAGAGCCTTGAAGTCGTCGGTATCATGGGAGATGGTTGCATCACAATAGATAACCTCCAGCATCTTTCGGATGCGGAGGTTGTACTTTCCAAACTGATCAAACGTGATGTCTCTCCCCCACAAGATGGCTTCCGACAGGTAGAATACAAGCGTTTTCTGCTGAAGGGTCAACTGTGAGAAGCCATTCAATCTGTACCTGAGCAGCTGTAAGTCTGCAAACCGCTCATCTTGATAAGAAAAATCCACGTAAGTCCACTCCTCTTTTTTAAGCTTTGGACTTCTTAGGGCGTTTAGCCAACATGGCGGGATGCTGCTTCAGATGCTGCAGGCGATATTCACGCGGGGTGATGCCTACCACACGGTAGAATGAAGCATAGAACGACTGACGGTTGGCAAAACCCACCATGTCGCTAACCTCCTCCATGCGGAGATCCTGATATCGCTTATCCACGAGAATAGTCATTGCCTCGTCAATGCGATATTTGTTCACAAACGATGTGTAATTCATGTGGAATCGCACATTTACGACGGCAGAAATGTAACGGGTGTTGGTTCCGAGATCCTCTGCAAGTTTTTTGGCAGAGTAATCCTTGTCACGGTACTTCTTCTGCATGACGATAATCTGGAGGATCTTCTCCTGCATCTCATCCATCATCCGGGGGCTCACAAGACTTCTATAAGCAGCCTCCTTTTCTTTCTTTTCTGTAATGTTGTATTTAGCCATTTTGTAACATGGTTTATGATAATTTTTTGCAAATATACAAAAAAAATCAATATGTACAACTTTTTTTTCATCTTTTTTTTATTAAAATCACTATCTTTGTACAAAATTTCGAGATTTATGGACATTTTCGACGCCTTACAGCGATATTTTGGATATGATTCGTTCCGCGAAAACCAAGAAGACATCATCAGACACGTAGTGGCTGGCAGAGATGCCCTCGTATTGATGCCGACAGGAGGCGGAAAGAGTCTGTGCTATCAGATACCTGCCCTTGTCATGGAGGGGACAACGGTGATCATTTCGCCGCTCATTAGTCTGATGAAGGACCAGGTGGAGACGCTCCGTGCCAACGGCATTGCTGCCGAAGCACTGAATAGCGGCAACGACAGCACTGAGGACCTGCTGATCCGCAGACGGTGTGTGGCGGGAGAAATCAAACTGCTTTACATCTCCCCAGAAAGAGCTATCGCCGAGGCCGACCATCTGTTGAGTCACATGCGACTGTCGCTATTAGCGGTGGATGAAGCCCATTGTATCAGTCAATGGGGCCACGATTTTCGTCCCGAGTACACGCAACTGGCAATACTGAGGACGAAGTTCCCGAATATACCGATGATGGCACTCACGGCAACCGCCGATAAAGTGACGCGTCAGGATATCATCGAACAGTTACAATTGAAAGACGCTCGTGAGTTCATCTCAAGCTTTGACCGGCCGAATCTAAGTCTTTCTGTAAAAAGAGGTTATAAAAACGCAGAGAAGATGCACTTTATCCTGAATTTCATTAAGGCGAGACCATGGGACGCAGGTATCATCTACTGTCTGAGTAGGAAGACGACGGAAAAGGTGGCAGAAGACCTCAGGAAAAAAGGTATCAATGCCGCAGCCTATCATGCCGGTATGAACCCGACGGAGCGCAACCTGACACAGGAACAGTTCAAGAACGACCAACTCTTGGTGGTCTGTGCCACGATCGCCTTCGGTATGGGTATCGACAAAAGTAATGTGAGATGGGTAATCCATTACAATATGCCCAAAAGTATCGAGAGTTTCTATCAGGAGATCGGGCGTGCGGGCAGAGACGGTGCCCCAGCGGAAACCATTCTCTTTTATTCATTGGCGGATATCATTCAACTGACGGAATTTGCCAAACAGAGTGGTCAGCAGGATGTGAATATGGAGAAACTCAGAAGGATGCAGGAGTATGCGGAATCAAGAGTGTGCAGGAGAAGGATTCTGCTAAACTATTTCAGTGAACAGACCGACCACGACTGTGGTAACTGTGACGTATGCGAGAATCCCCCGAAACGATTTGACGGTTCACGGTATGTACAAATGGCACTGAGTGCCGCCAAGCGAACCAATGAGGAGATCAGACTCTCGACCATCATTGAAATCCTAAAGGGCATCCACTCTCCCACCGTCTGCAAGAAAGGCTATGACCGTCTGAAGACCTTTGGTGTGGGTAAGGAACTCACAACCAAAGACTGGCAAGACTATCTGTTACAGATGTTACAGATGGGATTTTTCGAGATCGCCTATAACGATGGTAACAAAGTGAAGGTGACAACGATTGGCGAGGATGTTCTCTACGGCAGGAAGCAGGCGGAACTCTATATTGTGGACCACAACGAGATGGAAATATCAAAGAAGAAGACAAAACTAAGACTGGAGATCCCGACTATCACCATTCCAGGACTTCCGCCGACGACGGGCATTGAGAATCCGAAGTTGTTTGAAGCGTTGCGCAGTCTGCGTATGACCTGTGCCGAGGAAGAAGGTTTTCCACCCTATATCATTTTCAGCGACAAGGTGCTGCATGCCCTCGCCACCATCAAACCCACAACCTTGGAACAGTTCGGATGTATCTCAGGTATCGGTGAACATAAGCGGCAGAAGTATGGCGAACGTTTCGTGTCACTGATCAGGAAATTCGTTTAAAAACTAAAAAATCACCCTATAAATGTCACTTTTTGCTAAAATAAAGCACAGAAAGTCTTTTTTGTGCGAAATATTTAGTAACTTTGCGCGGTAAAATCATAGCTATGGCAAAGAAAAAGATATTGTTCATCAACCAGGAGATCT
>Ga0310694_10004932_pt1 | contig 12811 bp, 16 predicted proteins | sample 174DNAGHGhighgp2_FD_203884 | JGI IMG/M metagenome (GOLD analysis project Ga0310694, IMG submission 203884) | Sheep rumen microbial communities from Palmerston North, Manawatu-Wanganui, New Zealand - 1742 DNA GHGhigh gp2 (v2) (version 2) | ecosystem: Host-associated > Mammals > Digestive system...
CTCAAAACTGATTCATGATGATGAACATTCACATCAAATACTAGTAAAAAAATTAGAACTTACAGAAGAATTTTGTAAATCAGCATATCAAGAATATTTAACAGATATCGATAATCCATTAACTCCAATAAATAAAATACATTCATATATAAAAAAGTTTATGAGGAACCATGAGGGCTTTTCTAGAGATAATTTACAAGATTGGATGAATCTAATTTCATTCATAATAAATGATCCAGAAAATAGGTATGACAAAATAAAAAAATTCCTTAAAATGGCAATTTCGTCACCAAAGAGAGTGAAATATAGGGATGTGATGTCAAAAAAATAGCACAGTGAAGCCGTTTGGCACCAACACTGTGCAAATTAGGAATATTTTTGAAAAATATTTATTATATGCTTTAGTTATGTTTTTAATAATTTGATTACAATTATCATCATTCATTTTTCCATATTATTATCCTTTTACAATTTTTATATTTAAAAAGCTTTAAACATTTGTAGCTTTAAAATAATTACCTACGTATTCATTAAATCTTTGAATTTCAATATTATAGTTTTCTAAATCTTTTTCTATTTTTAACAAATCTATAATATATGACTTCAAAGATTCTTCATCTTTATTTTTTCGTTGATCACCATATGTTATAAATTTTTTATCTATTAAATCTAACGTTCCAAGAGGTGTCTTTATGTCACGGAATTTAAAATCTCTATCTTCCTCTATAACATTAAATCCATTTACATTGAGTCCCATACCGTAATATTTTTTTGTTTTTTCAAAGATATGAATGATTGTATTTCTTGCTCCTTTTTCAATGTTAAAATCATATATTTTTCCACCAATACTCTCTTCTAATATATTTTGGCCATCAATAATTAATCCCAAATTTGTCAATAATGAAATTACATAATGATGATAATAACTAATTCTATTCTTTTTTATTTTTCTATCGCCAAAAAGCATATCATTATAACAATCTAGTGAACTAAAAGCTCTTATACATCTTAGAGAATCAGTAATATGATATTCCATATACTTTCCTATCAAAAATACATCAGATTTTATTCTAGAATTTACAAAAAGTATTGGATATTTTTTATAAAACAAGTAATCATCATATATCATTTTTATAATTTTATAGGTAGTCTCCTTTCTAATTTTTTAATTAATAATTATGGTCATATTTCGTATTATCAATATTCATAATAAAATTATTTCGATATTGTTAATATATCTTTCCAATCATGTTGTCCAGTTGATAAATCTAATGATGGAAATCCCATTTTCTCAAGTACGTCATTAATAGAAATTGTATGTAAGTTAACTTTTAAATGATTTATAATATTTAATAATTGATAATAAAATGATTTAAAATCAGAATCACCCAATAAATATTTAAAGCATACTAGCACAGAAAACAAGTCATTTTTACCACATAAATAACAATTCTTTGAGCCAGTAACTATGAAATTAATATGCATATTTCTATGAACATTCATATCACTTATTTCGTATTTATTATCAGTCAATTTAAAATTATATAATCTATTACTATGAGCACAAACATTTCTAAACATATTTAAATCTGATAGCATACTATATAATTCATTTTGGCTTATTGAATATATATTCGATATTTTTATTTTTAAAGAATTATCTAATAAATTATAAAAAGTTCTTATTGTTCCAAAATCAAATGTATTAAACAAAGCCCATACTGGAACCATATCCCCACGCTCTAAAAAATGGGAAATCATTGGATTATTCTTATTCTTTTCATATAATTCAAATATATTCTCTTGCATTTTTATGACATTCTTTTTTTCATTTTTATCTTTAGTAAAACATGCATCATAAAAATATGGACTCGAATTATATAAATCTGCGACTTCTCTAGCAACATACGTTTTTAGTTCTTGTTCAATTATCAAAATATATTTTAAAATTAAATTTTTCAATCTGGTATCAAATGTATATAAGGAAAATATTTCTTCAAATGTCGAACCTGGTTTATATTGATCTTCAGGAATACTAGTTATTACAAATAAATCTTTAAACGCATTAATTACGTTATAATAATTTTTTGCTGATAATTTCTCTCGGGCAAAATTAGGGTCATTTATTGTCAGACCTCGTCTTTTAAGTATACCAACTTGTTGTGTTGGCGTTTTTGGTTCAATAGCCATATGATATCTCCTTATAAAAAAAATCTAGGCTTTAGATGAAGTGGCATCCACCACCGAACATGCACCTATGAAACCTAGATAATGATTATGTTTATTATACTATTGTATATAATAAAAGTCAACAATTAATCTTTTATTAAATTTTTGCTTATTAAATTTTTGCGTAGCAAGCTTTATAGGCTTGTTTTTTTATTTATGGAGTGTTGTATTCAAAGGAGCTTTCGGCTTCAGATAAATCAATAATTTAATTATTGAAAATTGCCTCTATCCCTCACTCTGGATTTAAGATATATTATTATTTGCAACCATTAGATAATATAATTGTAATGATTATTGCTATAACAGCAACAAGCAAAGAAGTAAATGCTATATATAAAGCCACTCTATTACTTCTAATATTTAATATATTATTAATCTGACTATCTATTTCTTTTTCTCTTCTTGAATATGTATCATACAATTCTTTAATATTATTATCATAAAAATTAAAGTTAAGTTCAAATAACGACTTATAATCTATTTTATCATCTTCAATTATTGAATTAATAACATTAGTTTTATTGGTAATCGATAAATATTTCTTGTATCCGTGAAATAAAATTGTAGGAAAAAATTTATAAGATTTATTCACAATTTCATATTTTTTCATGAGCAAATTATCATATTCCAAAAGAGAATACTTTTTAATCATAGTTAAATAAATAGTTATAAGTTTATCAAGTGATATATGTATTTTAGATTCATCACTAGTTTGTATAAGCAATCTAGATCTATTAATTCTATAATCCATTTCAAATACATTATTTTCAAACAATTCAAAAAAACATTTCTTCTTAACATAGTTTTCCCCTGTTGAAATAGATATTTCAAATGAATTATTTTTAGAAACAAATGGTGAATATTCTTGTGATAAAACAAATCTATCTTCAATATCTAAATTTGTTATGTATTCATCCAATGACAAAGGCATTTTTTTATAACAATCTTCTAATTTATAATATTTTGACAAGAAATTGTAGGCTTTTAATTTATACTCAAGAAGAATATCGTCAACTCGTCTTCTTCTCTCGTTATCTGGATTAGTGCCACCTTTTGTAACTATTTTCCTACCATTAACAAGTATAAATTTAAATTTTTGCCTTTTTATTTCTTGAGATGTAATCAATTCATTTATTTCATTAATAAATTCTTTATTCCATATAATATCAAAAACGACTCCAATATATGTAGTTGAAAGATTAAATAATGATACTTCAATAAAATCAACATAATCTAATTTAGGACTAATTACACAAATTCGAAACCAAGACGCAGTCTTACTATTCTCACTAATTCTTAATAATTTATTTTTAATACTTTCATCAATAATTGTTGAAAAGATTGTTTTAGCAGGATTATCTATCAAAATTTTTACAGAAGAATTATAAACTGATAATATTTCTGATTTAGAAATGGGCATAGTGATATGACTTGTACCATTAAACTTATAAAAGCCATTCGACAATTTTATAGGTTCAAAAGCAAATTGTTCTACTCCGAAAAGATATTTTTCATGATCATTAAGTGGCTTTTTTTCTTCTTCGGATAGTCTTTTACTTTGTATCTTGAGATATTTTTTATTAATTCTATCTCTTTTTCTTTTATTTTTGTTATTATAATATTTGTTGCTAATTAATAACATAGTTATCCCCGTCCATTACAATCAATATTTAACCTAATTCAATAATATATGATAATAATTCATTATTATCTATTTCACCTGGTATTATTTCTTTTAATTTATTAATAAGATTAAACATATTTTTCTTATTAAAGTTAGGAAATATTTTAGATAGATAAGATGTTGTTATATATTGGTGATTTCTTAACATTAGATAAGTTATTGTCATTTAATAGGAAATCAACTGTTCTTCAGTTAGATTTTCTATATTAAAATAATAAACTTCTCCTATCGTATTTAGAAAATATGTATTAGTTGGAAATTCACCTTTATTATCATATGATCTTATTGATTCTTTTATTAATTCACATTTTAATTGTAAATCTTTAATCATTTGTTTAATTATTTTAATGAATTTAGAGCATCGTAGCACTCACATAGTACTGAACCTTTGGTGAATAAATGATTTATATTATTAGAATTAAAAATATTAGTTATTCCATTTTGAATTGATAAGAATTCCTCTTGTTTTACTACCCACCCAATATAATATTTTTTATATGTTTTATCATTATATACTGGGTATAAAATAGTCTGTAATGACTGTTCTATAGCAAGATTTATTAAATCCTTATCATTATCTATTTTATTTAATTGTTCTTTTTTTATATACGCTTTTAAGCATTTAATAAATTCTTGCATAGGTACACCTTATTTATACTTTTTTTATAATTATTCTTCCTTCTAATAATAATCTATGCAGAAGATTCGAATCATTTTGTGATTTATTAGAATAATTGTTGATAAGATTATAAATATTTTCCACATATTTATTATGATTATTATCATTTTCTATTTTATCATTTTTATAATCCGAGTATAAAAAATATAACGAAAGATCACCATCGTATAAATGATACATATCAAAAATACTATAAAAATATGAAAAATCAGCTTTAGATAATGAATGTCCATAAAATATAATTTTAATTATTTTTTTAGGTAATCTAAAAAAATATTTTTCTCTATGAAGATTACGATATGTTTTTGTAAATCTATATAATTGTGTATCAACTATCCCATTTGAATCGATACCTATAATTATTTCATCATCTATAAGCCTTCCATGTACATTTATTTGCTTATTAATACATGGAGCATTAGCAACACTTGTATAGTTAAAATTTAAAATATCAATATGGTTTGACTCATTATCTATTATTTTATTTAATAATAACATACTTTTATCATTATAATCTTCAGGCAAAATTTTAGTCAAATACTTTTTAAAACTATTTTCAAACTTATTTAATTCAATTAGTAAGTATTTATAAGTTGTATGTTTTCTATCATCACTTAACAGCGCAAAGAATATATATGGATTTAAAACCATATGACTTTCTTGAAATTCACCAAATTTTTTTGGTTGATCAAAATAAATACGTGCCTCATTAACATAATACTCTATATTACTTCTTAAAATACTTTTATCTAATAATGATTTACTTATAATACTTTCTATATCGCTCCAGTTATTATAATCGTTTTGATTAATCCTAAAATCACTATTCTTGCAATAACGTTGTATGTACATCATAAATGACCATATATTGATGTCTTCATTATTTTTATCGTACAAATCAATAGCAGAACTATATTCATATTCTTGAAAATATTTATATAGTTTTTGCAATAAATTATTACAAGTTTTATCAAAAAAATCAGAGAATCTACTTTTAACATTTAAATTTAAATCAAACCCATTTCCAATTATTAATAATGTTTCAACATAATCCATAAAAAATCCTCTATCAGCTTACAATCGTATTAAATTTCAAGAAATTAATTACAATAATTCAATTAATATTAAGTATAAATTAGTATAACAATAAGATAATCTACCAATTATATTCATCTAAATATATAGTGTGAATTATATTCCATAATTATAATTCATTAATAAAAAAACATCTTATACTACTTATTATATCTTATAATAATCTTCTAGATTACCTATATCTATTCTTTTACCTGGCATTAGATAAGCATATACATCATTACGCTTACTAAACCATTCTATAAATCCACCAGGAGCATCTGTTTTACATCCTGATTCAATTCCTTCTTTTATTTCATTAAGAAATTCTTTCTTAAATATATAAAATGGTGGTATAGCCCAATTAGATTTAGGCATCTTTGGGTTTTTCAGCCATTTCTAATATTTTATCATTAGAATCTATTACAGCTACACCAGTACGTTGTAATCTTGCTAATTTAGGTTCATAATATCTCATTACAGCATTACTATTCTTTTCTTTTGAAAAGTCTATAAAGCCTTCCCTATGTTTCAATTATATCATAATATATCAGCATTTTCTCCAAATTCTAATATCTTTATACATTTCTTTGATTTACTAAAAAATAAATATAAATTATGCTTTATATTATCTCTTTTAAATTGTGATAATACTATCTTAGATAATCCATATATTCCATATCTGAAATCTGTAGTACCTGTATAAAGATATATTTCATTTACTGTATTTAAATCTATCATTTAAATTCCTTTATCACTTGATGAAGAATAGAGCTATCAAATTCTAATGCTATTCCATTAGGTAATGTGAGCTTAATATTCGAAGATGACGTATTAATATCTTGTTTTAATACTGGTGTTATATTTTGAAAAGATGTAGTTGTTAACACATCAGTATTAGAAGTTGATTGAGTATATATTTTTAACCATTGGTAAAATGTTGATTTTGAAATGCCTATTTCCTTACTGAATGGTTCGACCTTATAATTATCACTTAAATATTTTTGTATAACCTCCATTTTATATTCTGATGTATACCATCCATGTTGTTCATGGGCCATAATAAAAATCCTCCTATAATGCTTTTATTACATTATAAGAGGATCAAAAACTAAATAATAGGTGGGAATCTTTTATGGATACAAAATATTATTTATTTAAATAACTATCAAAATTTCTACCATAATACTGTCTAACCAATCCAGAACATTTAATCTTTAATGAATTAGAATTAGGATTTAAATTATATTGTTTAACTAGCACTTTAATAAACTTTTCTATATGTTCTTCATCGCCAACTAAAAACCTAGCTATTTCATGACAATATGACCAAATGGAATAATTAATGGATTCAGAAAGATCCGGAAGTAAATAATCAACTTTTTCAAATATGTTTTCAATGTCTTTTTTATGAGTTATATCAGTTGTTCTCTTTTCATAAAGATAATCTATTAAAAATGTATAATTCTTCTTCTCAATCTCTCTATTAAGCATTTCAAATTCATTTTGTTCTATTTTATTTTTCAGTCTTGATTTGATTTCATCAATAACAATTTTCACTTGCGTCTTCCCGGGTTCATTATGCATAATTAAAAAATCATCAAGTTGATTATATAATATATCAAATTTATCAATTTTAACAGTCTTATTAATTCTATCAATTATTTTATCAAGTTCTGATTTACTAAAAGGAATAACAGCATAATTAGCAATATTCATAAGTAATGACACATGCCTTTCATTAGAAAAATCAAATTTATTAATATTATTTATAAATGCATCCTTATACTTTTGATTATCAGAATCGCCTAAATAAAAAATATGATTATTAAATGGTGATTTACCTAATATATCATTATCATCTAATATTTTATAATACTCATTATCTAGGCTTTCCAAATCATCTGATAAATATGTTCTTATCAGACCAATTACAAAAGGCTCAGACAAATGAGCATTTTCTATCAAATCATTATCTTTGCTATTGAAAATATTATACAATTCGTTAACAATATTCTTTTCATGTTTAAACTGCTTACAATAAGATTCATATTTTGATTTCCAAAAAAAATCATCTTTACCAAATTGTTTTTCGCTTAAATCATTTGAAAATATGCATCGTATGGCTATCAATATACACCTAAAATATTTTTTATAATCTAAACCAATATCATTTAAATAATTAGGTTTTCCATTATTTCTAAAATATTCATCTATAGAATCAAAAAACTTTTTTGCTCTTAATAAAATTCTCATATTTGAATTTGCAAGAATTAAGTATGAATTTATAACAGAACTATCATAAATATCTAGTAATTTTTTAACTATATCTTCCGAAACATCAACATTTAATTTCCTATCAAAAGTTTTTTCATAGAAACTAAGTAATTCTTCTCTTTCTTCTAGGTTCTTTTCTACAACAAAACTTGAATTTATAATTGAAATTACCTTAAATCCATTTCTAACCAAAGAATTAATTAATCCCTCAATATTATGTAATTTAATATTTGCTGTTTTTCTCTCCAAATCATCAAAAATTATAACTCCATTATTCCACTCATCAGTATAATTATTTGCTAATACTAAGTTTGAATTATTATTTAAAATATATGAAGAATCTATTTTATCTGATAACACGCTAATAATTTCATCCATTTTTTCAATACCAAAAAAAGAAATATAGATATAATTATCTTTATCCTTAAAATATTCCATAATAGTTGTTGTTTTACCTATCCCCGACTTGCCATCAACAAGAATAGAATATAGTTTATTATTAGGATCAGGTTCTAAAAAATTATCAAAAAATTTATTTAATTCACTTACTGTCATTCACTTTTTCCTCATTATTCATTTTTTTATTGTTTATTTTTTCAATCGAGATTTCTTTAGCTTTTCTATTTTCAAACGAAACCCTACAACAATAATTTGTTTTCTCTTCACTTTCTAAAAAAAGATTCATACAATTAATATCAATTTTATAGTTGAAATGAAAAGAAAATAAATCACCTTCATTAATATGTAGCTTATCTATATTCATTTTATACGATAGATTATTAATTTTCACTTCTAAAATATTAAAACTACATTTAGAAGAGTTTTTAAGAACAATCTTATGATTACGTATAGGACTAATATCAGGTTTATTTGTTGATGAAGTTAATACTATATGAATAGCATCATTTTCAGCATACTTTATTGGAATATATATTTCAGGAATATTTCTTCTTATTAATTCATCCTGCGTTTTTTTCTTTTCAATATTTTTATCAATAAGAACTGCAATTAATGTAAATAATCCACCAACTAAAGTACATATTCCTGCAGTTAATCCGCTATAAACACTTGTATATGCATCATAATTTTTATCATTTTTATCCAAAGGAATAAAATCAATTAATTGTCGACTGAAAAAAGTCATCACTGTCACTATTATGATTAATCCAATAATTATTATTATATAAACTAAACTACTTTTAATCCATTTTTTCATTTTTAGCCCCATTAATTAAAATTGAATTCTTTTTATCTTTCATAAAAGCACTCAAAAATACTCTATTAATCACTTTAATGATAGCATTTTATAACAAAAAAATACAGCGTTTTATATTATTATCTCTTTTAAATTGTGATAATACTATATTAGATAATCCATATATATTCCATGGAATCTTTTATGGATACTGTTAGTCTCCTTAGGTTACAATATTGCACTCTAAGGATATTTTGACTTACCAAAACCTGATTTTTCCTTGATTTTAAGCCATTTTTTCAAAATTCATAAAATTGTTTGTATACACCTATATTTTTGGTTATTTTATGAGCCTGTTACGGAAATGTTTAAAATCGAGCCAATATTTTATCCATTTGGTTATATTATATCGCTTATGACTTCACTTGGAAAGTGAATAATTATAGTTTTTCTATATAGCACAGCTAATATAGAATACAATATGTGAGTCGAATTATTTTTGATAAAAATATTTTAAAAGCGGCTTACTTAATGTATAATTAGGAGGAGGTTAAGAAACATGAAAACACTTGAAATGAATAAAATTGATAAGAATATCATGAATAATCTTAATACTTTTATCCAGCTAAGAGGCGTAAAAAAAAGTGATCTAGCTGATCACTTAAATACTAGTACTACCTCTATTTCAAGATTTTGTTCTGGCAAAAGTACTCCTACTGATGAACAAATTGTTTTGATTTGTGAATTCTTAAACATTTCACTCTATCAGTTATTTGGTCTTGAAGATCCAACAAATCTTTCTGATGATGAACTTAAAATAATTGAAGCATGTAGAAAAAATCCTGAAACATTTAAATATGTTAAAAAAATATGTGAAATCAAATAAGCCTTAGAACAAAATGAAAAAACGTTCTAAGGCTTTTTGTTATATAAAAGATCATAATAAAAATCTGATATTATAATTTTTTGTAATTTACTTCTTGTTTTACCAGGTACTTTATATTTTAAAGCACCTTTAATTAATAGAGGTTTGATATATTTAGCTTGAAAATAACCATAGTCAGTTTTGTCCGTCTCAAAAAAATGCTGATAAAGCTCAAGCTTGGTTTTAGGTTCTTTACAAAACCTTAATATATTTTCTATTGATAATCTTTTTTTACAAATGGTCGTATCATCTTCGCTAAATACAGTCGCGCTAAAAAATCCATCATCTGTATTTTCTAATATCGGGTATTTCCTATTATAGACATGTGATATCTTTTTAAGCATTTTAAAACCATGGAATTTAAAATTCCTATCTAATAATAAATCATTAATCATTTTTAATTTTCTATTTCTAACAAGCTTAAAATCAGAATCAATGATTCTTTTACTTTCATATAATGCTATACCTGGATTCTTTATAACTATTCTATCCGTATATATTTCAATAGTTACTCTATCATTAATATATAAAAATGAATAATCACGATGGATTAAGGCATTATAAAGAAGCTCAGATATTATCCAAAATAAATATTTAGATTTTTCAACAATATCTCCATTAATATCAAATGATAATTTATAACCAACAAGCTTCTTTAATCTTAATTCAGCCATATGCATAATATTATAAATAGATCCATCAATTGATATAGTTACAGGTATATCTAATCTTTTATCTATAATATATACACTAGTCGTGCTTAAAAATGCTTGTGGTATTAATGAGAATGATAAAATATATGCATATGTTTTAGTATTAGTGCACTCATTTAATACATATAAAATATCTGCATCACTTCTATCATTTAGAGATGGATGTTCTTTTCTATAATTCTTTAGAAAATATTCGATTAATTTTTTATCATCATATTTTGTATTATAAAAATCATGATGATTTGAATCATTAAATGATTCATTTTTTATGGCATCTAATACATGATAATAAGCTGGTGACATAGGAACAGTTTTACCATTTTTAAATACTCTAGCTAAAAAATCAGTTCTGCATAATAATTTATTAGGTATTTTCTCATATGGCAATCTTTCTACTTCAAATATGATTACATCATGGTTTGCTCTTTCTGTTCTATATGAGATGATTGTATATTTAGGTCTATCCTGATATTTAGTTTTATAATCAAAATAGAAATTAAATTTATTAATTACATCATCTACATTCAAAATTCTAAAGGATTTATTACTTCTTAGGCCCATTACAACAATTCCACCTTTAGTATTTTGCATAGCAACAATAGCATTAAAAGCAAGTAGTTTATTACCACCACATATTAAGATGTCAGTTTCTTGAAATAATGTTTTGTACTCTTTAAAGGAATTGGGATTTATTAGATAATCAATGAAGGCTTTGGCTTGTTTTGGTGTCAATTATATCACCTAGAGGTTAAAAATGCTGAACATTTCATCTTGTTCAGCTATATTATAATCTATTTTCGTGATATTATCAACAATTTAATGATATTTTTATTAAATATGTTATTCAAATGCATAAGATGCTAATTCATTCTTAACAATATCATCAGAAACTATTTCTTTTAGATTAGAAATTAATGTTTGCATTGTCTTTCTTGTAAATCTTGGTAATATTTCAGATAAATATGATGATGTTATATGTTTGTGATTCTTTAGCATTAAATATACAATTGTCATTGAATATTTTATTAGCTTATATTCATCTAAATCATCATAAGCAAATGAATAATCAATATCTATCATTCTAAAATAATAAATATTAGATTTGAATTGACCAGGATTATCAATATTTGTATCATCCTTTTTTAATATAACATCAGCATTTATTTTTAAATCAGTTATCATTTCTTTAAATGCTGGCATGAATTTAGAGAATTCTTTTCTTGTTATATCTGATAATTCACTAAATTCTTCATATGTTACTTTATGATTATCTATTAGATAGATTAACATTTGTGTTAAAAATATTTGAAGCTTACCATTATAGTGTATCTGGGATATCATTATATTTTACCTTCCACATTAAATTTGATTCTTCATAATATTTCAATTCATTTAAATTATCTATTATATTTAAGAATTTAGTTATTCTTGGTCTATTAAGTTTTATTCCATCTCCATCTAATATTTCTAATTCATCATTAGATAAATATGAATCTAGTGTATCTATATCTAAATTAAAATGATTAGATAATTGTGTTTTAGTTGTATTAGATAGTAACATTGCATAAGAAATAGCAATATTTTCTTTATCTTTTAATTTAGTTACACCTGTTTTCTTTATTTCTTCAAATATTAGATATTTAAGTGGTGTTGTTCCTTTAAATGATATTCTGTTTAAGATATCTTTTAGGGCATAGAAATCTTCTTTACATGCACCTACTGTAAATGGTAGGTCTTCTTGATGAATAAAGAATGCTATATAGAAATTAGATTCTGGTCCATTCTTTTGTGATATTGATTTACATATTGATGGCATTAGATCTTCAAAGTCTACACAACCTATTCTAAAACAATATTTTTTTAATACATCATTATTTACTTTTACATAGAATATGATATTATCCATGGAATAAACTGCTTTAACTACTTTATGAGGATTAAAGTATTTAGATAAGCCTTTTGAATATTTAGATATTGTATATCTTATTTCATCATATTTAGGATCAAGGATTGGAATAAATGTATAATCTAATGG
>Ga0310694_10004933_pt1 | contig 12811 bp, 10 predicted proteins | sample 174DNAGHGhighgp2_FD_203884 | JGI IMG/M metagenome (GOLD analysis project Ga0310694, IMG submission 203884) | Sheep rumen microbial communities from Palmerston North, Manawatu-Wanganui, New Zealand - 1742 DNA GHGhigh gp2 (v2) (version 2) | ecosystem: Host-associated > Mammals > Digestive system...
CCTAATACGCACTTTTCTGTGGAGTGCCACACAAAGATGCTTGTCTGCTTTCTGATTGAGCAAGCTCGGCAGACATTAGGTCTTCGTTTCCTTGAATTGTTATTTCATAGAACGGAATTTATTGAATGAGCTTATTGGAAATCATGATGTACCTTTGCCCGCATAATTCAAAAACAAAAACAGACATGGAAGTTATATCAATTGAGCGCAGTACCTACGAGGTAATCGGCTTGCCGCTTCGCTCGTCGAAGAACTGCTGACGAGCTTCAATAGTTTCGTCACAAAGATGAAGGAGATGGCTAAATGAGGTTACGATTTGGCAACCTAACTCCTTCACCAATCCTCCCCAATTTGCATATCCCTGCATTATAGCCGCCCCTTATCAAGGGGCTCTAAATCCCCGTCTTGCCTTTATTTCAGGCCGAAATGCGTTAATCTTCCCAAATCGCTTCGCTTTTACAAGTTTTTTTTGTAACTTTGACCTTCGGTCGAAGGTACTTTCGCTCGAGAAAACTCAAATTTAATTTGGTTTTCTGCTCGCTTATTCGTACCTTTGCAAGCAGAATGAGAAGAATAACGATATTTTTGCTGACAGCCCTGTGCTGTTGGCTGATGGCAGGAACGGCAGATGCCGCCAGCAGGCCGAAGAAGAAAAAGGCAAAGAAGGCTCGCGTGACGAGGAAGCATGTGGTGAAGAAACCGGTGGTGCTGAGCGTTCACGATGCTGACCCGTGGAAGACGTGCGAGGATACGTGCGAGCATGTGCACGGCATCGACGTGAGCCACTATCAGAACGACGTGTTCTGGAAGGCGGTGGGCGAGGAGACAAACATGGCCTACGTCTATCTGAAGGCCAGCGAGGGCAACGACCGCGTGGATGCCTTGTATGCACGCAACATAGAACTGGCGCATCTGCACGGGCTGAAGGTGGGGTCGTACCACTATTTCCGTCCGAAGGTGAACCTGAAAGAGCAACTGGAGAACTTCAAGAGCCAGTGTCTGCCTGGCGAGCAGGACCTTATTCCGATGCTCGACGTGGAGACGATGGGCGACCTGACGACAGGGGCTTTCTGCGACTCGCTGACGAAGTTCCTGGGCATGATGGAGGAGGCCTACCACCAGAAACCTATTGTCTATACCTACCGTAACTTCTACAATAAGAACCTGGTGGGCAGACTTGACAACTACCAGCTGTGGATAGCGATGTATGCCGACGAACAGCCGGTGCTGGCCGACGAGCGTGACTACACCATGTGGCAGTATACCTGCAAGGGTCGCATCAAGGGGGTGAAAGGTGAGGTGGACAAGAATCGCCTGATGAATGGACACCGCCTGTTTGACATCAGGTATAGACACTAAACGGCCTTCGGCCTAGTGTAGAGTGAAAAGTGAAGTGGTGCAGGAGTTTACTCTTCGATGTCGGTGATGGAACGGGCGAAGGAGGAGAAGAAACTGGCCAGACTTTCCGAAGGATAATATTTCATGAAACGTGCTGAGCGACGGACATGCCACATGACCGCCCGCTTGTTGCCTGCATGCACGAAGATGCTGTTGTCGCCCTGCGAGAACGTCATGCGATGGTCGGCATCGGCCTGCGACAGCAGTATCTCCTGAACGATGCGCTGTGTGTCAAAGCTCTGGTCGAAGGTGGCAAAGGGCAGCTCGTCCTGTTCGAACGCCAGGAGGTCGATCATCAGTTGACCGATGAGCGTCAGCATGCGCTGCATCTTCAGACGGTCGGACCACGACTGCAGCTTCACAAAATCGACGCGGTCACCCGTCTGGCGCAACAGGATGCCCAGATGGAGCAGGTCGGGCAGGGTGATGCCCTTGCTGAGCAGGTCTTGCGACAAACGGAACAGCAGGTGGAACAGGGCGAGGGTGGGGGACAGCGTCTCCAGTTGCTGATTGCCAAGGAGGATGGTGTGGGTGCGACTCTCGCGCAACTCCTGTTCGAGCACGCCCTGGAAACCGTGTCCCAGCAGACGGTTGTTCAGCTGCAGCAGCCTATGATGGTGCATGATGCTGGCCCCCAACCATTCGTAAGTGGTGGTGTGCTTGTCGTCGAAACGCAGGTTGCCGCAGGTGTAGTCAGCCCAGTCGTCGGCCTTCTTGCCTTGTGTCTCGTAGGGGAAGAAGACGTGGATGCGAGGTGCGTGACAATGGGCTGCCACAGGGTAGTTGACTGAATAGGACAGGGCACCAGTGAGGATGGGGCGGCATTGCTGCAGGGACAGTCGTTCGTGCAACTGCAGGGCTACGGCAACAGTCTCGGCATAGGCCTGCTCTGCCGCCTTTGCCCCATTCTCCATGATGGTGACAAGTCGCTGGGGCATCTTCAGGAAGAACTGGTCGCTACAGCGCCTATAGCCGTCGTAGATGAGGGCTGTGGTGTGGTGGAGAGCCGACAGCTCGACCACCTGCCCCCATTTCCATGCGGACATGGGCTCGACGGCCTCGTCGGTGCCAAAGCAGCCGGCGCGCAGCAGTCGCAAGTAGTTCCTGGTGATGATGCTATTCAATCTTTAATGCTTAATAATTTAGGAGTTTAGAAGTTTAGGAGTGTAGACGATAGACTTGCAGTCCTTCGCAGCGGTAGCAAACTCTACACTCTACATTCTACACTATAGAGTCACTCCGTTCTTGAAGATGCTGATTTCGCGATAGTCGTTCTCCTCGTTGCGGGCACGTTCGCCAGAGGCGACACTGAGCACCTTGTCGATGAACTCGGGCAGTAGTTCCTGCATGGTGCGTCCCTCGATGAGCTGACCAGCGTTGAAATCGACCCAGCCTGGCTTGCGTGAAGCCAACGTGGGGTTGGTGGCAATCTTCATGGTGGGCACAAAGGTGCCGAAGGGTGTGCCGCGACCTGTGGTGAACAGCACCAGATGGCAGCCGCACGAAGCCAATGCCGTAGCTGCCACAAGGTCGTTGCCAGGGGCAGAGAGCAGGTTCAGTCCTTTATGCTCAAGACGGTCGCCATACTCCATGACGCCGCTGACAGGAGCACGTCCGCACTTCTGCGTGCATCCCAGTGCCTTGTCCTCGAGGGTGGAGATGCCTCCAGCCTTGTTGCCTGGCGAGGGGTTCTCGCCTACGGGCTCGCCATGTGAGAGAAAATAGTTCTTGAAGTTGTTGATCATCGAGACGGTCTGGTCGAACAGCTCGCGCGTCTCGCAGCGATTCATCAGGATGGTCTCGGCGCCAAACATCTCAGGCACCTCGGTGAGCACGCTCGTTCCACCCTGAGCCACCAGCCAGTCGCTGAACTCGCCCACCAAGGGATTGGCGGTGATGCCGCTGAAACCGTCAGAACCACCACACTTCAAGCCTACGCGCAACTCGCTCACAGGCACATCCTCACGGACATCAGTCTTGGCGATGGCATAGAGCTCACGCAACAGGCGCATGCCTTCCTCCACCTCGTCGCCATCGACCTTCTGGGTCACCAGCAGACGGATGCGATCCTTGTCGTAGTCGCCCAGCATCTCCATGAACTGGTCGGGCTGGTTGTTCTCGCAACCCAGCGACAGCACCAGTACGCCTCCGGCATTGGGATGGAGCACGATGTCGCGCAGCACCTTGCGGGTGTTCTCGTGGTCACCCGACAGCTGTGAGCAACCGTAGTTGTGGTGCCAGGCATAGACGTCGTCGATGCCCTTGAGTCCCGTCTCTTTTTTCATCTGATTGGCCAGACGCTCGGCAATGCCGTTGACACAGCCCACGGTGGGTACGATCCACAGCTCGTTGCGTACGCCCACGTCACCGTTCTTGCGACGATAGCCCTTGAAGGTGCGCTTCTCTTTCTTGATGTTAAGTTGCTCGCTGACAGGTTCGTATGTGTATTCGAGCGTACCAGAGAGATTGGTCTGCAGGTTGTCCTCGTTTACCCAGTCGCCTGACTTCAGGTCCTGGCGGGCATGTCCGATGGGATAGCCGTACTTGATGATATTCTCGCCTTTCTTCACGTCGCGGATCAGTACTTTGTGACCAGCGGGCGTGTCTTGATTCAGGATGACCTGCGTGCCGCCTACCTCGACGACATCGCCTTTCTTCTTGGCTTGCAGACACACGAAGACGGTGTCGGCAGGATTGATTTTAAGAAATGTGGCTTGTTCCATGTTTATTTGCAGTTAGCTGTTGTTTTAATCTTTAATGTTTAATGTTTCATGTTTACCCCACGTTTGTGCGACGGTAGAACTCGATGTTCTCCTTGGTCAGCAGCTCGATAGGCATGTAGTTGACGGGGGTCACCTCCTGCTTCAGTACGATGGCCTTGAACAGTGTCTCCACACAGGCATGACCCTGCATGAAGGCGTGCTGGGCAATGAGGAACGAGATGCTGCCTCGACGCACACACTCAGCATTCTTGGGTACCATGTCGTAGCCCATGATCTGGATGTTGCGACGATTGGTGCGCAGCAGGAACAGTCCTACGAGGTGGGCCTTCGAGTTGAACGTGATGCCGTGATGTATCTGCGGGTGGCTCGTGAAGAACTCCTCGAGGATGCGTGCATAGTCGTTGCGGTCAGCGTCGAGCGGCAGGTTCACCTCAGTAATCTTGATATGTGGGTAGTGGTCCTTCATGTAATGGCGGAAGCCTGTCTCACGGTTGGACTGCTGTTTGGAGCCGATGTGTCCGTTCTTCAGGTTCTTCATGAGAAATATCTCTTTCTCACGCGATGCGATGAGCATCATCATGCGGGCAGCGAAGTAACCGCTCTGAAACGAGTCCTGACCAAAGAATGCCAGCGGCTTGAGGTCGGGCAGATACGAGTCGAGCAGGATGAAGGGGATATTCCTTTCGTGTAGCTCCTCAGCAAAACGGGTGGTGGGCTCGAGCTTGGCAGGCACGATGATGATGCCATCGGGATTGCTGTTGAGACACTCGTTGGTGACTCCAACAAACGACTCTTCGTTGAAACGCTCGTAGTACTTCAGTTGAAGCGACACATGGAAGTCGCGACGCAGTTGGGTGGCTTCCTTCACGCCCTCTTCAATCTCTTCCCAGTAGGCCTCACTGTCGTGCTGGGGGATGATGCAATAGAACGTATAGTCCTTATTATAGGCCAGCGCCGAGGCATAGACGTTGGGCTGATAGTCCATCTCTGCCAGCGCTGCCTCAACCTTCTTGCGGGCTGCTGACGACACGTTGGGACGATCGTGCAGTACACGATCGACTGTTCCCACGGAAACGCCAGCTCTCAGCGCAATGTCTTTGATTCTGATTTGTGTTGTTGCCATGATGTTCAAAATTTGTATGTATAGCCAATGCTGATGATGTGAGAGTCGGCCTCGTCATCATCATTGTTGCGGATGTCCTGATACAGGTAGCCTACCTCCAGCGAATGCTGTTTGGTGAGTCGTATCTCAGTGCCTGCAGCATAGCGAATCTTCTCAAGCCCCTTGGCCACGCTGGTCTCCACGCTGGCATAGGGACGCCACATCTTGGTGAGCTTGTACTTCAGCTGCAGACGCTGACGCCACACGTTCTTGGCCTTCTTGCCGTAGGTGTGCTCATCGGCAAAGGCTCCGTAGTAACGGTCATCATCCTCGTCGGTATAGTTCCAGTAGCGGTTGACGGTCTTCTCAGGACGATAGGTATATTGCCAGCGTTCACGCAGTGACATACTGAGGTCGCCGATGCTGTAGGAACCAGTCAGCGAGAGGTTGACACGGTGGCGTTCTCCCCAGTAGTCGGCATATTTCCTGCCACTGGTGTTCACCTTGTGGCGATGGTCATCGAGTAGGGTGTAGCCTGCCGAAGCCTTCAGCCAGTCGGTGATCTTATAGCTGATATCAACGCCAAAGCTCCAGCGGTCGGCCTCGCTGGCATCGTCACGCATTCGGAACTCGACACCGGCACCTGCTGACCAGCGGTTGTCAATTTTCTTCTCAACATTCGCATCGCACCAAACGCCGAAGTCGTCGCTCTGGGCTTTTGCTTCGCCTGTGACAGCCACGAGTGCAGCCATCACGATGAGGGTTTTCATACTTCTCTCCATTGTGATTTCCTTACTTTAAATTGTGAGTCAACTTTATTCGTGCCGCCACGAGGGTTCTCGTAGGTGACGGATAGTACGGCAGTGTCTTTCAGGAAGTCGATGCCGCCAACGTCTATCTTGAGAATTTTCAGACCCGTACGTTCCTCAAGGTCGGCCTTCAGGTCGTCGTAGCGGTCGGGCTTGATCAGCTCAATGCGGTCGTACTGGATGAGCTTGGTCGATCTCATCTTCAGTCTCATCTCGCAGAAGCAGATGGCTCCTATGGTGATGATGTCAATGACCAGCAGCTCTTTGTAGTTTGACTCCAGGGCGTGAATCACCGACAGGCACACAACCACGAACAGATAGGTCATCTCGCGTACAGGCATAGAGTCTGTGCGATAACGCATAATGCTGAATATGCCGAAGAGTCCCAATCCTACACCCATCGTGGCCTTACCACGGTCCATGCTCATCATGAAATAGACCAAGAAGAAGATGGCGATGGTGATGATGGAGAAGGTGAAGTAGAAGTCGCGACGTTTGCTCTTGGGATAGTAGAGACGGTCGATGATGACCCAGTTGACCACCAGACAGATGAAGAATCTGATGAGTGCCAGACCGAAGTTACTTTGCAGGAAGATGCTGAATGTACTCATTTTATTTTTGTTGGTTTTTAATTGACTGTTGATGATTTATCTTGTTAGTCTCAGTTTAGCTGTTGATGATTCTCTCCACGTCGCGCAACTTCTCCTTGAAGTTGTTGACAAGCAGCAGGTCGCTGGTCAGCGCCGCTCCCATGCAGTATTTGCTGAAGCCGTGGGGTTTGATGCGCAGGTCGCGCAGCATGTGGAGAACAGGTGAATACACCAGTCCGTCGCGTTTCAGCTCGATGATAACCAAAGGTCCCATGTTGCGGTCGGTCGAAGTGATAAGGTTGTGAAATTCGAGCGAGGTGTCGATGGTGAGCCTTTCGGTTTTTGCTTTGTTCACCAGCGTGATGCGACGGAAGTAGTTGTGCATGTGGGGCACCAGCGTCTGAACATCGTAGCGTAGGTGCTGTCTGAGGAAGTCGCACTTGACGGTATCGCCCAGATCCATATCGTTCACCTCGATACGCTTCTTCTTGGTGCGTCCGTGGTTGTTCTTTGTCTTCACCTCCATGAACTGCAGATGCGAGCTGACATAGGTGCGGAAACGTATCTTCTGACGGTTGGTGTGTCCGTGCTGGTGGGCAGCATACATCGCAAAGTCGTCAGTATCGAAATAGGTGGTGTCGTACAGCATGTTGCGCTCACCATCAATGTCCTGAACGAAATAGTCCTGACGGGCCATCTCCAACAGCCGAAGCAACTGTCGCATGTTGGTCACAAACTTGGTGTCTGTGCGGTTCATCAGCTTCACGCCGCTCATCTGGGCGAGTGTGATAGGCTGAAACTCATTGATGATACTATCCATGCTGTTCTGTTCTTTCGGCTACAAAGATACACATTATTATATTTATAGACAAATGTTTTCAGCAAAATTATGCTTTCTTTCAACGAAAACAGAATCGAACGTTAAAAAATGTTACCTACCAGAAAGTTTTGATGGTTTTATTTTTGGGATTCAGAAATTGTTTGTACCTTTGCATCCGCAAACGAAAAACAGTTTGACTGGTGCGTTAGTTCAGTAGGTTAGAATGCCTGCCTGTCACGCAGGAGGTCACGAGTTCGAATCTCGTACGCACCGCAGAAAAAGCTCATTGATTCAAAAGTCGATGAGCTTTTTAAGTAGTTAGATCAAGGACCATAAATACAGACTTAAACAATGATTCGTAGATTATTTTTTGTCGTCTTGAGCGTTGTGTGCTTTGCTCTAGGTTCGTTCGCCCAGAAGCGTACTGTGATGCCTGTTGTATATAGGCAGTATCGTCCAGCTGTCATCACTTTCACTGACGGCCATAAGTCGAAAAATATGTACACAAATGTGTTCCTGAAGAATGGCTCCCTGCTGTTTCTGAAGGGTGAGGTGCCCATGGAAGCTAATATGGACAATATCCTGGCCGTTGATTTTGAGGACCGCAAGTTTGTGAGCATCAACAAGCAGTTGGGCTATCTGATTGACTCTGTCGGCAGCAACGCGCTCTATTGCATCGAACTGTTCGACAAGGATACCTACGAGCGCAACCTGAAGAACAACGTCAATATCTCCAGCATGGACTTGGGCGACCAGATCAGCATGTCGTATATCGACCTGAACAACGAGGAAGACTACAAACTGCCTGTTTTCCGTCACTTCTACTTTCTTTACAAAGGTGAGTTTGTGAAAGTTCACGAGCGCGAACTGTCCAAGAAACTGAAGAAAGAGGGGAAGACGATGATGGAACGCATCGTGGCCTTACCCGACTTCAGTTGGCAGAACGAAAAGAGTCTGATGCAACTGCTGAAGGCTATTTCAGAGGGCTTATAAGCCTTATGGGTCCTATAAATCCTATAGGACCCATAAGACCCATTACACCTGTTTTATGGAAAGCGCAATGCGATTGCGACGATGATCCACCTCGATGACTTTCACCGTAACGTGTTGATGCAGTTTCACCACGTCGGTGGGGTGGGCGATGCGACGGTTGGCCATCTGTGAGATGTGCACCAGACCGTCCTGATGAACGCCGATGTCAACAAAGGCACCAAAGTTGGTGATGTTGGTCACAATACCTGGCAACACCATTCCTTCCTCGAGGTCGTCGATGGACTGTACGCGACTGTCGAACTCAAATTCCTCCAGTTGTTCGCGTGGGTCGCGACCAGGTTTCTCCAACTCTTTCATGATGTCAGTCAGCGTGGGCAGACCAATATCGGCTGTGACGTACCTTTTAATATTTACGCGCGCGCGAAGCTCCTTCTGTGTCATCAGGTCTTTTACGGAGCATCCCTGATCCTTTGCCATCTGCTCAACGACACCATAGCTTTCTGGGTGTACGGCGCTGTTGTCCAATGGGTTGGTCGCATTCGGTATACGCAGGAAACCAGCACATTGCTGAAAGGCCGATGGTCCCAGACGAGGCACCTTCTTCAGTTGGGCACGCGAGGTGAACGCCCCGTTCTCCTTACGGTAGTCCACAATGTTCTTTGCCAGTGTAGGCCCCAGTCCGCTGACGTACTGCAGCAGGTGACTTGATGCTGTGTTCAGGTTCACACCCACCAGGTTCACGCAGCTCTCTACGGTCTGGTCGAGCTGGTGCTTCAGTTTCGTCTGGTCCACATCGTGCTGATATTGTCCCACACCAATGCTCTTGGGGTCAATTTTTACAAGCTCTGCCAGCGGGTCCATCAGGCGGCGACCTATAGAGACGGCTCCGCGAACCGTCACATCCTCATCAGGAAACTCGTCGCGTGCCACCTTCGAGGCAGAATAGACAGAGGCACCATCCTCGCTGACAACGAATAGCCTCACCCCCGACCCCTCTCCAGAGTGAGAGGGGAGTGATTTTATAGCATCTTCTACAAAAGACTTCGTCTCGCGACTGGCAGTACCATTGCCGATGGCGATGGCTTCTATCTGGTAGTCGCTGATCATCTGCTGCACATGGACGGTAGCCTGCATCAGACGGTTGACAGGAGGGTGGGGGAAGATGGCTTCGTGATGGAGCAGGTTACCCTGAGCATCAAGACACACCACCTTGCAACCTGTACGGAAACCAGGGTCGATGCCCATCACACGCTTCTGTCCTAAAGGGGCACCCAACAGCAACTGACGCAGGTTCTCTGCAAACACGCGGATGGCCTCTTCGTCAGCTTTTTCCTTGCTCAGGTTGGCAAATTCAGTCTCGATACTGGGTTTTAGTAGTCGTTTGTAGCTGTCTTCCACAGCCTCAGCAACCAATTCTCCGCAAGGCGTATGTCCATATACATAGTGGTGTTGCAGGCGCTCAATACACTCGTCATCATCAATGGGGTCGATGCTCAGACGCAGGATACCCTCTGCCTCACCACGACGCATCGCCAGAAGACGGTGGCTGGAACAGCGTTTCATGGGTTCCTTCCAGTCGAAGTAGTCGCGATACTTCGCAGCCTCGTCGCTGTCGGCTTTAGCCTTAACCACTTTCGAGGTGATCATGGCAGTACGACGATAGGCACCACGCAGCTGCTGACGTGAACGCTCGTCCTCGCTGACGTTTTCGGCAATGATGTCCTGGGCACCGCGAAGACAGTCCGAGACTGACAAACCGTCTTGCACAAAGCGCTGGGCAGCCTGTTCAGGATGGCGTTCGCGCTGCTGCAAGAGTATCTGTGCCAGCGGTTCCAGTCCTTGTTCACGCGCCACCTGAGCACGCGTACGACGACGAGGTTTGTAGGGCAGGTAGATATCCTCCAGTTCTGTCGCATCCCAGCAGTTATCAATACGCTGCTGTAGCTCCTTTGTCATCTTCTCCTGCTCCGTGATGGTCTTCACAACGGTATCCTTTCGTTTGGCTATATCGCTGAGACGTGTGTTCTCGTCGTTGATGGCAGCTATCTGTACCTCGTCGAGACTGCCTGTGCGTTCTTTCCTGTAGCGTGAGATGAAAGGAATAGTACACCCTTCTGCCAGTAGTGCCAGCGTGTTGCGCACAGCCTCTTCGTTGAGGTTCAATGCCTGTGCTATGAGATGTGCAAAGTTGTTCTCCATATTCTTTTGATGCCCATTTTGATATGTCCAGTTGATAACTGGGTTTGTTTGATGATGCAAAGATAAGCATTATTCTTGGAAAATCCATCTGCAGAGAATGAAAAATGAAATTTTCCGGATAATCTTGCGTCGTTACAAAAAAAATAGTTACCTTTGCAGACTGGAACAAACTTATATAATATTACAAATAACTATGTCAAACATCAAAGAAAAACTCTTCACCGAGTTTACTGCGCCTACCACCCAAGAGTGGCTGGACAAGATTGAGGTAGACTTGAAGGGCGCTGATTTTCAGAAACGCCTTGTGTGGAGAACAAATGAAGGTTTTAACGTACAGCCTTTCTATCGCCGCGAGGATTTAGCCAACTTGAAGACACCTGACGCTCTGCCAGGTGAGTTCCCTTTTGTTCGTGGTAACAAGAAAGACACCAACGAGTGGTATGTCCGTCAGAATGTCGTCGTAGGTGGCGATCCTGTGGCAGCCAACAAAAAAGCACTCGACCTGCTGATGAAGGGCGTTGACTCTATCGGCTTCAAACTGGGCCATGACGAAGTCAATGCTGCGTATATCGAGGCTCTGTTGAAGGACATTCGTCTCGACATCGTAGAGGTGAGCTATCGCGCTTGTCTGCGTCATGCTTTGCAGTTGGCCGACCTGCTGGTGGCCTACTTCGAGAAGCAGGGCTACGACAAGGAGAAGATTGTGGGTGGTCTGGGCTTCGACCCCATCGAGCGTATGCTGATGAAGGGCAAGGACTCTTCTTTCCTGTTGCCCGAAATGCCGAAACTGGTAGAAAAACTGAAGGACTATCCCAACCTGCGTTGCGTGATGGTACATAGCGACCTGCTGAACAATGCCGGTGCCTACATCGTACAGGAGATGGGTTATGCCCTTGCCTGGGGTAACGAGTACCTGCAGCAGCTGGTGGATGCTGGTGTCGATGTGGATCTCGCTGCCAAGAAGATCAAGTTCTACATGGGTATCTCTGAGAACTACTTCATGGAGATTGCCAAGTTCCGTGCCGTCCGCATGCTGTGGGCACAGATTGTCAAGCAGTATGAGCCCAAGTGCGACTGCGCTTGCAAGATGATTATCAATGCCTCTACCTCAACATATAACCAGACATTGTTTGACAGCTATGTCAACCTGCTGCGTTCGCAGACAGAGGCCATGAGTGCTGCTCTGGGTGGTGTTCACTCGATGGTGGTCACACCGTTCGACGCTCCTTATGAGAAGCCTACTGAGTTCAGCGAGCGTATCGCCCGCAACCAGCAGTTGCTCATCAAGGAGGAGGCCCACTTCGACCGTATCGTCGATGCCTCTGCGGGTTCCTATTATATTGAGCACCTGACAGATGCACTGGCTCAGGAGGCTTGGAAGCTGTTCCTCAAGGTGGAGGACGAAGGTGGCTTCCTGGAGGCTGTGAAGAAAGGTACTATTCAGGAGGATATCAACGCTACCAATGTGAAGCGTCATGGTGATGCTGCCAAGCGCAAGGAGTTCCTGCTGGGTACCAACCAGTTCCCCAACTTCACGGAGAAGAGTGAGGGCAAGGTGCCTGTAGCATCTTGCGACTGTGTGGCAACGCACGCTGGTGATGCTGATGTGCCTGCCTTGAAGATCAGTCGTATGGCTTCTGACTTCGAGACCCTCCGCCTGACTACTGAAAAGGCTGCTAAGGTTCCTACGGCCTTCATGCTGACCATCGGTAATCTGGCCATGCGTCAGGCTCGTGCACAGTTCTCGTGCAACTTCCTGGCTTGTGCTGGCTACAAGGTGATTGACAACCTCGGCTTTAAGACCGTTGAGGAAGGTGTAGATGCTGCTCTCGAGGCTAAGGCCGATATCGTGGTCATCTGCTCTTCTGACGATGAGTATGCCGAGTACGCTATTCCTGCCTTCCAGTATTTGAATGGTCGCGCGATGTTTGTCGTGGCTGGTGCTCCCGCTTGTATGGAAGACCTCAAGGCTGCTGGTATCGAGAACTACATCCACGTGAAGTGCAATGTGCTCGAGACTTTGAAAGAATATAATCAGAAACTTGGTATCTAAAGAATAGGAGACTTGAATTATGCGTAAACAGTTTAAAGATATTGATATCTATGCAGGCATCAAGGCTCAGGATGGTGCCAAGTGGATTAAAGATAATGGTATTGAGGCCAACTGGAAAACCCCA
>Ga0310694_10004938_pt1 | contig 12806 bp, 7 predicted proteins | sample 174DNAGHGhighgp2_FD_203884 | JGI IMG/M metagenome (GOLD analysis project Ga0310694, IMG submission 203884) | Sheep rumen microbial communities from Palmerston North, Manawatu-Wanganui, New Zealand - 1742 DNA GHGhigh gp2 (v2) (version 2) | ecosystem: Host-associated > Mammals > Digestive system >...
CTTTCGACGGACAGTAATATTGTGTTTCCTGTAAGTAGCGATGCTGAGGTGCATAGCATTCCAACGTATATTCGCATAACTGATAAGGCGACAGCTTATTTGCTGGATGACAATGGAGCAGAGATTCCTTTTGTGAACGGGACTTCTCTTGATTACTCGGATGAGCGTGTGCATCAGATTAAGGTTGTATCAGAGGACAAGGTGTGGAGTCGCAACTATATCCTTAAAGTCATACATAAAGTTCCGAGTGAAGGCTATCAGTATTTTAATTTCGAGGATTATTTCTTAGATGAGAAGTACTATGTCTGGAATGCCCCGGATGTCTTTATGGACAAGACGGGAACGAGCACATGGAAGAATGGCAATCCTGGGTTCAAGATAAGCAGATCGTCGGCTCAGCCGATGGATTATCCCACAACACCAGTGGTTGGTGGCGGACCAGATGGAAGTGATTGTGTGAAACTTGAAACATGCGACACGGGGCCATTTGGTAAGATGGTGAATATGCGCATCGCTTCCGGCTCTTTGTTCAATGGTGTTTTCGATGTGGGTAAGGCTCTTACTGATGCTTTAAAGGCTACATTGTTTGGTTTGCCGTTTGCTCATAAGCCATCAAAACTACGTGTCTGGCTTCGCTATGAAGTGGGCAGGATTTTTCAGGATCGCAGCGGAAAGGAAGTTGCTAATGTCATCGACGAGCCGGACGCATATATTGTTCTTTATCGCAATGAAGACGCGAACGGGAATCCTATACAACTTGATGGCGAGAATGTGCTGACCAGCCCTTATATTGTTGGATTGGGTCGTCTGCCGCATCATTATCGGGCTGAAGGAGGTGATGCCTTGTCTAATAATCCCATTCATGGAGTAACAAACCAGTGGCAGGAATTTGTCATCCCTGTTGAATATCGTTCAGATGTCGATGCCGACATCCTGAGTCACAATGGCTATAGTCTGATTATTGGTTTCGCCAGCAGTTGGCAGGGGGCTTACTTTATGGGTGCCATTGGTAGCAAACTATATATTGACAATGTTCAGCTTTTCTGTGAAGAAGACGAATAATTTATCATGAAGAAACTTTTAATTGTAATAGCAGGACTGTTTGTCCTTCTTAGTTCTGTGAGTGCCCAATCGGATGATTCTTGGCAGAAGTGGGGGCCAACAAAGGGAATGAAACGTGGCGGCTTTATCGCACGAGTGGGTTATGTTATTGGCGGGACAACGCCTCTGCCCTTACCTGCAGAAGTCAGGAAAATAAATAGCTTCAGCCCGAGAGGTGGAGTCAGTCTGGGAATTGATGGCTATCGTATGTTCAGCAAGCGTTGGGGATTTTCTGCTGGTGTTCATTTTTTCTGGGAAGGCTTTTATACGAGTGCAGATGTGAAGAATTATTATGTATGGCTTGAGCAGGAGGGAAATGTGCAGAAGGGTTATTTCACGGGTACTAATGTCACGGAAACAAAGATGTGTGGCATGACGCTCCCCTTATTGGCCACTTTCCGTATGGGGCCGAGATGGAATGTCAGCGCGGGTCCTTGTCTGAGTTGCTACTTCTACCAAACGTTTACTGGTGAGGTTTTCGACAATGATGAAGGAATTGGCTATTTGCGCGAAGATACTCCTGTTGGCACCAAGATACCAATGACGCGCGAGAACCCTACGCCATATCCTGACAATTTTGCAGACAGCATGCTTCCTGTAAACCTAGGTCTTGAAGTATGTTTCGACTGGAAAGCTTTAAAACATATGAATGTCTTCGGCCTTATTGACTGGGGATTGACGAACATCTGGAGCCGTAATTTTGAGGCTATCTCGTTTAAGATGTTCCCTATTTACGGCACGCTTGGCTTGGCCTATAGATATTGAAGGCACTTTGGTTTGAAAATCAAAGGCTTGCAGAAGCTGAAAATAAGTTGCAGACAAAACGCAAAACTACTCTAGAGTAAATTGCAAATTACTCTAGAATAAATCGCCAACTACTCTAGAGTAATTTGCCAACTATTCTAGAGAAGTTTGCCAACCGCATTCGTGTAATCTTGTAACGATGCAGGTGACGATGGCCGATGACGCCAGAAGTGTGTCTCGGTAAAGCTTATATTTTCTTTACAGGGTCGCAGGTAAGGTCAACGCCCAACTTCTTGAAAATCTTGCGGTCAACCTCGCCAAGCATAATGGTGGTGTGCGCTTGTAGTCCTGCCAGGCTAGGTAGTTGGGCAAGAGCTCGGCGGCAGTTCTCGTCCTGACGGCTCAGGACGGAGAGTGCTACAAGCACTTCGTCGGTATGCAGGCGGGGGTTTCGTCCGCCCAGATACTCTATCTTGGTGCGCTGTATGGGCTCAATGAAGTCCTGCGAGATGAGTTTTAGCCCGTGGTCGATGCCTGCCAAATGCTTGGTAGCGTTCAGCAAAAGAGAGGCAGCAGTGCCAAGCAGAGGGGATGAGGCTGCTGTGATGATGGTGCCATCCTCGAGTTCGATAGCCGAGGAGGGTACACCAGATTCTTCCTGACGTAGGCGTGCTTCCACGGTTACATGGCGGTCGTCAGTACTTATTTTTGCTTGCTTGAGGAGCAGAGCGATTTTGTTGACTTCTGTATCGTTGCAGGCTCCGTCTGCCATCTGGTTGAGGGCAGTATAGTATCGACGTATTACCTCGTCCTTACCGGCTTGCTGACAGACATCGTCGTCACAAATGCAGAATCCCACCATGTTTACGCCCATATCGGTAGGTGACTTGTATGGGCACTCGCCATAGATGCCTTCGAAAAGGGTGTTGAGTACAGGGAAAATCTCTACATCTCGGTTGTAGTTGATGGCTACCTTATTATAGGCATCCATGTGGAAGGGGTCAATCATGTTGACGTCTCCCAAGTCAGCTGTTGCTGCCTCGTAAGCGATGTTGACGGGATGCTTCAGTGGAAGGTTCCAAACGGGGAAGGTCTCGAATTTTGCGTAGCCGGCTTCTTTGCCTCTTTTACGCTCGGCATAGAGTTGACTCAGACAGACTGCCATCTTGCCGCTGCCGGGGCCTGGGGCTGTCACGATGACGAGAGGTCGTGTCGTCTCGACATAATCGTTGCGGCCAAAACCTTCATCGGAGTTTATCAGTTGTACATTGCTCGGATAGCCCTCGATGTTGTAGTGATAGTATGCGCGTATGCCGAGGTGTTCCAGACGGCGGCGGTAGATGGCGGCACTGCTTTGGCCATTGTAATGTGTGATAACCACGCCGTTTACCATAAAGCCACGCTTTTGGAATTCAGACCTCAGACGAAGTACATCCTCGTCATAGGTGATGCCTAAGTCTTGACGTACCTTATTCTTCTCTATATCGAGGGCGCTGATGACGATGACAATCTCGGTGGAAGAACTCAATTGCTGGAACATCCTGAGTTTGCTGTCGGGTTGGAAACCAGGCAACACTCTGCTGGCATGGTGGTCGTCGAAAAGCTTGCCACCAAGCTCCAGGTAAAGCTTTCCTGAGAACTGTGCAATGCGCTCCTGAATATGTTGCGACTGTATGGAAATGTATTTGTCGTTGTCAAAGCCGTACTTCATCTGATTACCTCCTTTCGCGTTTTCAGGCTGCAAAGGTACAAAATAATTCTTAATTCTTCTTTCTTAATTCTCATTTTATTTGTAATTTTGTGCATGATTTTATTTATGGCGAAATGGTAGAAGAAGTTATTCACAAGTATTGTTCAGGCAACGAGGCTTTGGAGCGGATATTGCTCAAGCATAGTCGTGACGTGGCACAACGTGCGCTGCGGATTGCAAAGAAGCACCCCGAGTTGCGTGCTGACGAAACATTCCTTTGGGAGGCAGCGATGCTGCACGACATCGGCATCTGTCGCGTCGATGCCCCAAGCATTTATTGTTATGGTACAGAGCCCTACATCCGACATGGCATTCTGGGGGCGGAGATTCTTCGTGGCGAAGGCCTCCCCTTGCATGCCCGTGTTGCCGAGCGACATACGGGAACAGGCCTTACTGCAACGGAAATCATACGCCAAGACCTGCCCCTCCCCCATCAGGACTTTACGCCGGAGAGTATAGAGGAGCAGATTGTTTGCTATGCCGACAAGTTCTTTTCCAAAACCCGCCTTGATGTCGAGAAGACTCCTGAGCAGGCAATGCGCAGTTTGGAGAAGTTTGGCACCGACTGTATAGCCGTGTTCCAAGCATGGATGGCGCGCTTTGAGTGAAAAAAACATAATAATAGAAGAAAAAGACATAAAGTATGAGAAAATAGTCTTACCTTTGCAAATTGCAATAACTATATAGAGTTTGAAGGCAAGATTATTCTTAATACTGACGGCATGTTATGTTCTTGTTGCATTGGCAGCACGTCCTGCAGGAAGGTCATCCTTTCTGAGGGATGCTGTTGACACACTACGGACAGACAGCGTGCCTTTGCCTGAGGCGAATGTTTTGCCTGACTCGGTGCCTAAGGACACTGTTCCAGCCGAGCCTCCTAAGCAGAGCAAGAATGCTCTTGACCACCCCGTCAACTATTCAGCCCAAGACTCAATTACGTTTGATTACGGGCGTTCGCTTGCTCATCTGTATGGCGAAAGCAAAGTGAAGTACCTGAATCTAGAACTTGAAGCCGACATTATCAACATCTCCATCGACAGCAGTCTGGTTCATGCAAGCGGCCGAATGGACTCGACGGGAAACATTGTGGGCAAGCCCCTCTTCCGCCAAGGCTCAGACGAATATGAGCCGGACAGCATCAGTTATAACTTCAAGACGCGTAAAGCCTTTATCTCCAATGTCTTTACCCAGCAGGGGGAGGGCTATATGACGGGTATGGAAGGCAAGCGAGACAGTGTCGGGACGATGTATGTCAGGAAGGCGTTCTACTCGACATGCGATGCCAGACATCCCCACTTCTACCTCAATATGACGCGTGCCAAGATGCGTCCTGGCAAGGATGTGGTGTTTGGGCCGACTTATCTTGTGGTGTGCGATGTGCCTTTGCCTCTGGCGATTCCTTATGGTTTCTTCCCCTTTAAGGACAAGTACAGCAGCGGCTTCATCATGCCAAGCTATGGCGACGAGACGTCGCGCGGCTTCTATTTGCGCGATGGCGGCTATTATTTTGCCATCAACGACTATATCGATGCCAAGGTTCTGGCAGACATCTACACGAAGGGCTCCTGGCAACTTTCTGTACAGTCCACGTACCGCAAGCGTTATCGGTACAGTGGAAACCTTTTTATAAGCTACCAATATACTCAGACGGGCGAGAAGAACATGCCGGACTTCGTGAAGTCGAAGAACTTCAAGGTAACTTGGAGCCACAGGCAAGACCCGAAGGCGAACCCGACCCAGTCGTTCTCTGCTAGTGTGAACTTCGCGACGAGTAGTTACGAACGCAACAATCTGGTCAGCATGTACAACCCGGAAAGTTATACGCAAAGTACGAGGACGAGCAGTATCAACTACAGTAAGTCGTTCCCTAACATAGGCCTGACATTGAGTGGTACATTTAACTTGGCCCAGCAGGTGCGCGACAGCAGTATTGCCCTCACGTTGCCCAACCTTACGATACAGCTCAATCGCTTCTATCCTTTCAAGCGGAAGAAGATGGTCGGCAAGGAGCGATGGTACGAGAAGATTGGCATGAGCTATTCGGGCTCGCTTACTAACAGCATCAACACGAAGGAGAACTTGCTTTTCAAGAGTAACCTCATCAAGGACTGGCGAAACGGTATGCGGCACCAGATTCCTGTCAGTGCGACGTTCTCCCTGTTTAAGTACATTAATGTCACGCCTAACTTTACATTTGTCGACCGCATGTATTCGAACAAGGTCATGCAGTCGTGGGATAAGGAGAAGTATGCTGTGAAGCGTGATACACTGTATGGTTTCTACAATGTCTATAACTTCAGTATGAGCGTTGGAATCAATACGAAGGTGTATGGCTTCTATACGCCTCGTCCTTGGTTTGGCGGCAAGAAGATTAAGGCCATTCGTCACATGGTGACGCCTACTGTCTCTTTCAATTATGCGCCCGACTTTGCCAAGCCGCATTGGGGTTTCTATGATTCCTATGTTCGCACGGACAAGAATGGTAATGTCTCTACTGTAACTTATTCGCCTTTCAGTGGAGGTTCGTATGGCACGGCTCCGAATGGTATGACCGGCAGTGTCACGTTCGACCTTTCGAACAATGTTGAGATGAAATTGCGGACGAAGAACGATTCTGTTGACGAGAAGAAGATTAGCCTAATTGACGAGTTTGGCTTGAACATGAGCTATAATCTGGCAGCGAAGAGCAAGCCTTGGAGCGACATGAACATGCGTGTGCGCCTTAAACTTACCAAGAGTTATACATTCTCCATGTCTGCCGTCTTTGCCACATACGCCTATGAGTTCGACAAGAACGGCAATGTTTTTGTGGGCGATCACACGGAGTGGTCGCAGGGACGCTTTGGCCGCTTCCAGGGTATGAGTCAGAATCTGTCATATACTTTCAATAATGGGACGCTCAAGAAATTGTTCGGCATGAAGGATAAGGTGACGAAGCGTTTCAGTAGCAGCAGAGATGAAGATGACGAAGATGACGAGTATGACGATGAATATGATGAGGCCGATCCCACTATGCAGAATGTGGACCCCGAGCGTAAGAAGAGTATGAAGAGGGTGAAGGGAAACAGCTCGGGTGAGGTGGACGAGGACGGGTACCTCAAGTTCCAAATGCCTTGGAGCCTCACTGTCAGCTATGGTATCTCCATGCGCGAGAATACGGCGGCCAAGATTAATCCTAAGCGAATGCGTTATCCCTACAAGTTCACTCAGACGCTCAACTTCTCGGGGAATGTCAGCATCGCTGAGGGATGGGACATCAGCTTCTCGTCGGGTTATGATTTCAACTACAAGAAGATGAGCATGACGACGGTTTCATTGGGCCGTGATCTGCATTGTTTCTCCATGTCCTGTAGTATGGTCATCAAGCCCTACACCAGTTTCAATTTCCTTTTTGCCTGCAAGGCGGGGACGCTTGCAGATGCTCTTCGCTGGAAGAAACAGAGCTCCTACAGCAGTAATGTAGAGTGGTATTGACAGGCTTTTCCCATTGCTGTTTTTAGCCCCCTTAGGAGCGCCGTCCGACGCAGCTGCCTGCGAAGGCTTACGCAGCTGCCTGCGAAGGCCGATGCTACTGCCTGCGAAAGCCGATGCAGCTGCCTGCGTCAACAGCCCCTCCTTAGAGGGGTGTTTTCATCAGGCGGAGATGATGCTTCCGATGTACTCCAGAAGCTCGTCTCTGCCCTGTTTCGTCTCGCTGCTCGTAATGAAGTGCGGCGGCAGTTCCTCCCAGCTTTTCGAGAGTTCGCTAAGGTAGTGCTTGATGTTTCCGGCGAGTTTCCCTTTCGACAGCTTGTCGGCTTTTGTGAAAACGATGCTGAATGGGATGCCGTTCTCTCCGAGCCACTCGATGAACTCAAGGTCAATGCGTTGAGGCTCGTGGCGCGAATCAATGAGCAGGAAAAGGTTCAGCATCTGCTCCCGGCGCTGGATGTAGCCGGTTATCATGCGTTGCAAGTCATCCCTCTGCTTTTGCCCTCGCTTGGCATAACCATAGCCGGGCAGGTCAACGAAATAGATGCTTTCACCCTCCCCCCTAGAGATGGTCAGGGAGAGGCTGAAGTAGTTGATTAGCACCGTCTTGCCGGGAGTGGCAGACGTTTTGGCAAGCCCAGACTTGCCTGTCAGCATGTTGATGAGGCTGGACTTGCCTACATTGCTTCGCCCGATGAAGGCGAACTCCGGTAAGTCTCCTTGTGGGCATTGCTCCACGCGGGCACTGCTGATGGCGTATTCTGCAGAGTGGATAATCATATCAGAATTTATATGTCAGTCCAAGGCTAAACCATTCCTTGAACATGAGATAGGTGTTGAATCGGCTCTTTTCGCGGTAACTCTCGTTGCTGTTATCGAAGCGCGGGTAGAGATACAGTTTCGATGTGATGAGTTTGGTTATCTCAAACTCTATAGTATTCTCCCATTCCCAGATGTTGTACTCAAAGTTGGTCATCCAGTACATGCGGTTGGACCAGGAAATCTGCTTGAATATCTGCCATCGCGTGTTCAGGGTGATGTTGGGACCGAACGTGATGGAGTGGTTTTTCCCCTCGTCGATGCCAAAGTTCGTGACGAGGTCGTCGTCCGCAACATACAGGATCTTCATGGCGAGAGGGGCAACATTGAGCTGGCCGGTAAACTGCTTCTTGTGGCCCCATGCGATTTCGTACTTCATACCAGGGGCAATGGTAACCTCCAGAGGAGACAGGAATTTCGATATCACCTCGTCGGTGTTGCTCTTGTAGTTGGGTGCAATCTGTGTCTGGAGAATTACCTGCAAAGAATAGTACAGGTTCTTCCAGGCCTTGTAGCCCGCATTGGCCGTGTAGCGTAGCAGGTTGTGGTTCGGGCGGAAGATGCGCTTCTCGTCGGTACTTGTCGTCTGGAATCCCAACTGGGCATCCAGCGTATTCTCCCATGTGATCTTGCGTTGGTCGTTGTAGTTGGCACGCAGTGTCACATCGAGGTTGCCGGTGAAGTTGGTTTCGCCGCCTTTGTACCAGTTGTCCGAGAAGTAGTTCTGGACAAACTGCAACGAGGTTTCGCCGGAAATTTTCCAGAACTTGGGGCGTCGGGTGATGACCTCTACCGGAGTATCCAGCGTCGGCGCCAATGTGGCGGCAGCAACTTTGTCGGCGAGTTTGTCGGATGTCTGAAGCCTTTCATTCACATCGCTGCGGATGCCAACCTGTCCCAAGATGTCACCTTCTGTCTGTGTCACCAGCCAAGGCTCCGCGGCATAAAGAGAAGAAAGCATCTTCCTGGAGGCGAAGATGCGCTGCAACTGTAGGTCGGGAACAGAGGTGTCCGTCTGTCCCAAGGATTGGTGAAGCGATGAACTATAGAGGGTGGGCTGGGAGAGGAGCTGGTAGTAATAAGCGTTAGGGACGCTTGCAACGGTCGATGCGTTCAGCGAGTCACGTTCCTTCGCCAGCGTCTCAATGGCTTGCAAGTAGCTTCTGAGAATTTGAGAGGAGTCGTTTGGGAGCTCTTTCTTCTCGGGAGTGGACCTGCTCACGGCTTTCGAATTCATGGCAGAGCTTGCGTCAAGAGCCATCAAACAGGTTATGAAAAGTATTGTTAGACGCATCATTTGTTCTAATTTGGTGCAAAGATACGAATAAAAGAACAATTAAGCGTGGCGAATGAAGAATTTTTTGTACTTTTGCACGACTAAAGGAATAAAACTACATAACACTTATGGATAAAAACACAATTACGGGATTTGTACTCATAGCCCTTGTGGTTATCGGTTTCAGTTGGTATGGCCAGCCCAGCAAGGAAGAGCTGGAGGCAATGGCGCAACAGGACAGCATCGCTGCCGTAGAAAAGGAAAAGACCCTCTCTAACTCTCCCTTAAAGGGAGAGGACTCAAAGCAGGAAGTCTCCCCTTTAAGGGGAGATTTAGAGGGGTCTCCCGACAGCAGTGCCCTCTTCTTCTCGCTGACGGAAGGCGAAGGCCAGCGCATCACACTTCAGAACAAAAAGGTCAAGGTGAACCTCAACAGCAAGGGCGCTGTCGTGGAAGATGCAGAAATCATCGGCTACAAAAGCCGCCGCAGAGATGGCGATGTTGTGATTCTCGGCAAAGACGATGCGTCCATGAAGCTGACCCTGCCCCTCAAGCAGGAGAACCTCTGCTTGGCTGACCTCGTCTTCAGTATCGCAGAACAGACAGATTCCTCCGTTACCTTCATCGCAGAACAGGAAGGGAAACAGCTGCAGGTCAGCTATGCGCTTCGCTCCAACGCCTATATGCTCGACATGAATATCATGTCGCAGGGCTTTGAGGGAATGGCCATGCCTGGAGAAGCGGCATTGCTCCTCGATTGGGAAGCAACGGTCCTGCAGCAGGAGAAGGGCGAGGACTTCGAGAACCGCTACAGCTCCCTCACCTATAAGCGTCAGGGGAAAGGTGTGAAGAAACTCAGTGAAACACGCAACGACAGCAAGGAACCCGAAGAACCTCTCGAGTGGATAGCATTCAAGAACCAGTTCTTTAGTGCGGTCCTCATTGCGGACAAAGCGATGACGAAGGCTGCTCTCTCCTCAACTCAGCCCAGCGTTGAAAATACAGGCTACCTGAAGAAGTATGAGGCGAAGGCACAGATTCCGTTCGATGTAACAGGCAATGAACCTACTCACCTGCAGATGTATCTCGGTCCGAACGACTTCCATATCCTCAAGGACCACAGCAAGATGACGGCTTACGGCACTGATGCCGACCTCGACGAGCTGGTCTATCTGGGCTGGTGGATATTCCGCTTCATCAATCGTTGGTCGATTCTCTACATCTTCGACTGGCTCAAGGCGATGGGCTTGCCTATGGGTATCGTCCTGCTTTTGCTGACGGTTATCGTTAAGGTGGCAGTTTGGCCTACACAGAAGAAGAGCTACATGAGCAGCGCTAAGATGCGTGTTCTCAAGCCAAAGCTCGACGAACTCAGTAAGCAATACCCCAATCCGGACCAGGCTATGCAGAAGCAACAGGCCATGATGCAGATATATAGCCAGTACGGCGTGAGCCCTATGGGCGGGTGCTTGCCGATGCTCATACAGATGCCTATCTGGTTGGCGCTCTTCAACTTCATCCCAAATGCCATAGACTTGCGAGGTGAGAGCTTCCTTTGGGCAGACGACCTCTCCGCCTACGACGACCTCATCCGCTGGAGCACCAGCCTGCCTCTCATCGGCAACCATTTGAGCATCTTCTGCGTACTGTTTAGTGCAACGAACCTCATCAATACTTGGATATCGATGCGACAGCAGCAAAACCAGTTCACTGGCGAGCAGGCTCAGCAGATGAAGATGATGCAATGGATGATGTACTTTATGCCGTTGGCCTTCTTCTTTATGTTCAATGGCTACAGCAGCGGCTTGAGCTACTACTACTTTGTGTCCGGCCTTATCAGTATCCTAACGATGTGGTACCTGCGTTGGTCAACCGATGATGCCAAACTCCTTGCCAGCCTGGAGGCTTATCACGAGCAGCACAAGAACGACCCCAAGAAGGTGTCGGGCTTGCAGGCACGCCTCGAGGCACTGCAGAAGATGCAACAGGAGCAGGCGAAACGCAGATAATTGATTAAAGATTAAGGATTAGAGATTAAAGATGAGACACAGTAAGCATTCATTTTCCCATTTTTTCATTCTTTCATTATTATTCATGTCTTGCGGTACACCAAAGGAAAGCGACAAGGTTAACATAGAGAAGCAAACCATTCAGCTCAATGGCGACCTCATGACGCCTGAGGCACTTTGGGCAATGAGCCGTATAAGTGGCTATCAGGCATCGCCCGACGGCAAGCACATCGCCTTCCAGATGGGCTATTACAGCGTGGCGGAGAACAAGAGCCACCAGGTTCTTTGGATGATGAACGCTGACGGCAGCGAGCAACGACAACTGACAACCGATGCCGAGAACGAGACCGATGTGCAATGGCTGGACAACGAAACCATTGCATTCCTCCGCGAGGGTGAGGTTTGGAAGATGGGCTTAGACGGCAACAGCCGCAAGCAAATGAGCGAGACCGAAGGCAAGGTCGAGGGTTTCCTCTTCGCTCCCGATGGCAAGAAGGCTATCCTCTTGAAGAGCATCGACTTCAATGAAATCATCCAGAAGAACCCCGAAGACCTGCCCAAAGCGACGGGGCGCGTGGTGAACGACTTGATGTATCGCCATTGGGACCACTATGTGGAGAGCATCCAGCATCCCTTCCTTTGTTCAGTAAGTGGCGATGCCATCGCCACAGAGCAGACCGACATCCTCGACGGCTATCCCTATGAATGCCCGATGGAACCGTTCGGCGGCATTGAGCAGCTGGCTTGGAGTCCTGACTCGAAGTTCATAGCCTTCACTTGCCGCTGCCTGACTGGTATCAACTACAGCATCAGCACAGACTCCGACATCTTCCTTTATGACGCGGAGAGCAAGGACATGAACAACACCAAGAACCTTTGCAAGAACTGCTGCGAGTTCGACGTCGTGCCCGACGGAGGCTTTGTTGACAGTCCGGACCACATCTGCAATCCCACCAAGACACTCAAGGACCAGTTCATCAACACGAACCTGAAAGACAGCAACGTCGGCTACGACACGAATCCGAAGTTCTCTCCCGACGGACGCTACGTGGCTTGGCTCTCGATGGAGCGCGACGGCTACGAGAGCGACCGCCAGCGCCTTTGCATCTACGATCTGAAGGAAGGCACCAAGACCTACGTCACGGAGTCGCTCGACTCCAGCGTCGATGACTTCTGCTGGGCGCCCGATTCCTATACATTATATTATATAGCAGTTTGGCACGCCACGGAGAACCTCTACAAGACGAACCTCAAGTGCGAAGTAAAGCAACTCAGCAACGACTGGGCCGACTTTGGTTCTTTGCAGATGCTTAATGAAAAGGAACTAGTTGCAGAGCGTCACAGCATCACGGCTCCTGCTGACCTTTATGTCGTTAACCCTGGCGACACGATTGCCGACACACAGATAAAGCAGCTGACCGAAGTGAACAAGGACATCCTTGACCAGTTGGCAAAGCCTTCTGTCGAACAGCGATGGGTGAAGACCACCGACGGTCAGGAGATGCTGACCTGGGTTATCTTGCCTCCTCACTTTGATGCTGCGAAGAAATATCCCACGCTGCTCTTCTGCGAGGGCGGTCCTCAGAGTGCCGTTTCGCAGTTCTGGAGCTACCGTTGGAACTTTATGATAATGGCT
>Ga0310694_10004939_pt1 | contig 12806 bp, 12 predicted proteins | sample 174DNAGHGhighgp2_FD_203884 | JGI IMG/M metagenome (GOLD analysis project Ga0310694, IMG submission 203884) | Sheep rumen microbial communities from Palmerston North, Manawatu-Wanganui, New Zealand - 1742 DNA GHGhigh gp2 (v2) (version 2) | ecosystem: Host-associated > Mammals > Digestive system...
TGTGCGGTGCCGTGCGGTGTGTGTGCTGCGCTTGTGTGCCTTGCCTCCACATCGTGTGGCGGATAACGCGCCAACCGTGCTTTCCCTTGCGGATAGGGGCACCGGCGCGGCCATCCGCGCCGCTCCACAATCAAAAGATTGCGTTCGGGCGCGTCTTGCTCGCGCCGCCGCCCCTCTTCGCAAAGGCCGCTCGGCTGGGCGGGCGCGTTATCCGCCACGGTTGGCACGTCTGCGCCCTGCGCGTTCCGCCGCCCCTCCATTCCGCCAACGCGAATCCGCCTTGCTTCCGAGGTGCGCCATCCATCCGCGAATGCGGGGCTCATGGCTCGGTCGGGATACCTCCCGTCGCCCTGCGCCTCCGCATCGCGGCGTCTGCCGCACCTCGGCGGCGGATTCGCTCTGGCCACATGGCAGGAGCACCGTCTCGCTTGTCCGCTGTCGGCACATGCTGTTTGATACGGCGCAAGCGTTCCCGCTTGCGCCTACCCATGAGCAAAGCGCACATTTGGCACACGGGAGGGTCGCATTTTATTGCGACCGGTTTGCGACCGGTTTCGGACGCAAAGGATTGCGTCCCTCCCGTTACGTGACTCTACCATGTGCCTTTGGCACGCGGAGCGCGTCAGCGCGACGAACCAAAGCGAGCGGGGCGAGAAACAAAACGATTGACGCGGGTGGGCGAATCTGATACCCTTCATTTCCCATGAAGCACAAACACACTTCCCTGACCTTCATCTTTGCCATGCTGACGCTTTCGCCGGTCGCGGGCGAGAGCCTGCCGTTCGCGAGACTTGACGACATACGCGGCCATTACGACGGCATAGGCGCGGTTGGCGATGCGTTCTACTGCCATACGCTCGGGGAAGTGGGCAAATGGCCCATTTGCGCCTACTGGTCATCGGCGCAGACCGGGCGCTCGCCGCTGCTTGGCTTCGGCTGGTGCATTCCCGCGCTGGAGTCCACGTTCACGCCGCTCGACGAGCGCCGGTGGGTGTTCCACCAGCCAGATGGCTATGCGCGCATCTTCGTGCGCGTCGCGCGCGAAAACGGGAACGTGCTCACGGGCGGTCCGGCATGGACCGCAACAGTGCGTGGCGACACCATCCGCGTGGTGGCCGACCCAAACGACGGCGGGCCGAAATCGGAATTCACGTTCTCGCACGGCAGAATGATCCGCATGGCATGCGAGGAGGGCGAGTTCGACATCAGCTACTCGAAGCGCGTTGCAGAGAAGATATCTTCGCGCGGCAAGGTGCTGCTTGAAATCAGCAGGAAAGACACGGAAGGACAGGTTGTGTTCCGCTTCAACGACAGCGGCGGCAAATCGCACATGATCGCCACCATCCGCCCGACAACCGTCTTTCCCGGATCGTTCGTGGAGGCTACGCCGGTGCCAGCGCAGGAGAAATGCCTTGCCCAGCTTATGTCGTCAAGCGGCGACTTCGTATCGTTCGACTACGGCGGCAACTCCGACGAGGCGTACTTCAAGGCCAACGACAAGATGTGGAAATGGCTGCCGCGTTCGCGGAGGATATCGTGGCACGACGGCTGGACCTACACGGTCACCGAACCGAAGAACGAATGGGACGAGCCTTCAATCAAGCGCGTCCGAAAAGATGGCAGGGAGGAAAGCCGATCATACGACAGGAAGAGCGGGCTTAGGGTGCAGCAGATGCCGGACGGCTCACGGCGCGAATGCAAGATGTTCACGTCCGGTCCGCTCGCATGGCGGCGCGCACGCTGGGTCAGGGACATAAAGCCAGACGGCACATGCGTACGCACCGATTTCGCCTACGACGAGGCGGGGCGCGTATTCTATCGGCGCACGACACGCGAGGGCAGGAGCGGAGAGAAGGAGGAGCTGTGGTTCGACGAAACGGGCAAGGCGATACGTCGCAGACTCAACGATGAAGAGGTGCCGGTGAAATGACGCCCTACCACCTATTCAGCCAGGGCGGCGTACACTTCGTTTACCATCTGTCGGCCGGGCGGTTCATACGCATAAGCCCAGAAGCGGCTGAACTTCTGCGGCTACGGCTTGAGCTGCCAAAGAACGAGGCGGAGGCCATGTTCAGGAAACGCCATCCCTGCGCGGAGAGCGTGCTTGCGGATGCTGAGGCGCTTGAGGCTGACGGTTTCTTCGAGCCGGCCGACGAGGCGATTCTCGACGACGGCGCCTTCGAGGAGGAACTTGAGAAACGGCTTTCAGGCCCGCGCAACAGCGTAATGCTTTCCGTATCGTCCGGCTGCAATCTGGCATGCCGCTACTGCTACTGCGGCGTATGCCGGGACAAGATACCGAGTCAGGGGCTGATGGCGGAGGCCACGGCATTGCGGGCGGTGGACGATCTGTTTGCGGCGGCAGATCCGCAAACCGACCTGCGCATCACCTTCTTCGGCGGCGAACCGCTGCTGAACAAGCCGGTGATCAGGCTTGTGGTTGAGCGGTGCAACCGTTTGGCGGCAGAACGCGGAATGAAGGCGGGCTACTCGATCACCACGAACGCCACGCTGCTTGATGATGCCACTGCGGAGCTGATCGCGGAAAACAATTTCGGGCTGATGGTCAGCCTTGACGGTCCGCCGGAGCTGCACGACAGACAGTGCCCCACACGCGACGGGCTTGGCTCCTTTGCACAGGCTGCGGCCGGCATACACACGCTGATGGAACGCCGCAGCAAGGTGACGGTGCGATGCACAATGGCACATCCCGCACCAGACGCGATGAAGCTCATCCGGTTCTTCTGCGACTTTGGCTTCTCGCGCATCGTCCTGGGAACAGTCCACAATCCAGCATTCCCGAGCGAGTGCGATTTCACCGCCGACGACAGCGATGCGTTTCGCCGCTGCATGGAAAGCGAGGTGATCCCGTGGATGCTCGCCGAGGTCAAGGCCGGGCGCGATCCGGCATACGATCCGTTCGACGACATAGCAAAGTTTCAGGGCGAGAAGGAACATCCCGACAAAGTGGCGCCCTTCCGATGCGGAGCGTGCCATGGAGCGATGGCTGTCGGGCCGGACGGGACGCTCTATCCGTGCCATAGGTTCGTGGGCATGGAAGCGTGGGCGATAGGGCGGCTTGAAGACGGCCGCGACATGAACCGGTGCAGGGAGTTCTGGCGGAAATACCGCGAATGCATGAAACCGTCATGCGCGCAGTGCTGGGCGTATCGGGTGTGCGGAGGGCCATGCCCATGGGAGATTGCGCGCGCCGACGGGACGTTCGCGATGTCAAGGCAGCTGTGCGAAGAGACTTGCATTTGGATTCAACATGGTATATACTATCTTGCCCAAAAGGAAACCATAGGTCTCAAGACAGGAGAAAAGAGGCAATGACAACACGAAGGAAATTCACAGGTGCGCTGCTTGCCGCCGGTACGCTGGCCAACTTCACGCTTGTCGCCGGTACGCAGACAGGCGACTCCGACAACATCGGCACCCCTTGCAACGGGCATGGCAAGGCCGACCAGTGCCACGGCAACGGTGCCAAGGCCGACAACGTCCCGCCAGATCCCGGCTGCACGTCCAACGCCCGCATGGGACAGGACAACACGCCCCCTCCCGTGTGCAGATCCGCCGGCGGCAAAGAGGATCACGTTGAATGAAATGGCTTGCCGCCGTTCTGGCGGCAGCATTTCTATCCGCACCGCTCCACACTGCCGCCAACGATAGTATCACAGACGCGCCCATCGGCAGCTCCGATGGATGCCGTGTGTTTGAGCATACCGTAAAGACGAAGGTGAAGGGCTACGAACAGCTTACGCTGCTCGTCCGCCTTCCAGCCGCCAGAAGGCCGAAAGGCGTGCTGTGCATGTGCATGCTCGCCAAAACGTTCGAAGTCGCCCATAAAGAGATGTTTGGCGGCGATGCCGACCGATATGGGCGGTCGCTAAAGTTCGCCGACCAGCACGGTCTTGCGGTCGTGGCTTGGGGTGCACATTGCCTATGGGATTCAACGCGGAACTGGGATGAGGTCTCCCGTTCCGACGCAAAGAGGATCGACGCCAACTTCGATCTTGTGGCAAAGGCATGGAACGACGGCATCTCCTACCTCGTCCAGAAATACGATCTGCCGCCATCAGGCTATCTGATGAACGGCCATTCGGGCGCTGCGCAATACGCACAGCGGCTGGCGATGCGGTGCCCGGAACGTTTCCTTGCGGTCCATGCGCACATCCCGAGCAGCTTTGACGCCCCCACCAAGGGAGGGGCTTCGATCCTATGGTGCGTGACCACTGGCGAGAACGAACTTGGCTACGAGCGGTCAAGGCGCTTCTTCAAGGCGGCGCGCAACATGTTCTATCCGATCATATACAAGGCCTACCCCGGCCTCGCCCACGAAGGCAACGACCGCGTAAACGAACTCGGCTTCACGTGCTTTGAATACGCGCTTGAGGAATATGGCCGCGCAACACGACTGAACGGCGGCAAACCGACAAGACCGGATTGGCCGGACCTCTTCACATCGTCGCTCCATCTTGCCGACATCTTCAACCAGGCGGTCTATTCCAAGTTCGACTATCTCTGCGTGCCGCCGGAATTCCGCATGATAATACCGTCAGACGCCATCAAGGATGCCTGGATAGACGAATGATCCCCCTTTGCGCCAACGAATTTTTATATCGGGGCATTCCACGATGGGATTTCGGGCTTGACAGTCCAAACAAGGCGGCGACCATCCTTGCCTTTCTTCTGCTCCTGCTTCTTGCGGCGATCCTGCGCACGCGCAGGCGGTGGCTTGCATGGAGCTGCACGGCTCTCGCCGCGCCGATCGGCTATGCTTTCGCCCACACCTTTTCACGCGGAGGCTTCGTTGCGCTGCTGGCGGGCGCCACAGCAATCGTTGCCAACCACCTGCACCTGCATGGCAGGAAACGGCTGCTGCCGCTTCTGCTCGTGGCTGGGATGGTTGCGGCAAGCACCGTTTGGATCGGGTTTGCGGCGCGGCTTGCCGCAAGCGCACCCTCCGCTGACATGTCGGCAGGAAACAGACTCGTCATGTGGCGGGCCGTCCCCGACATGATGGCAGACGCTCCGGGCGGCTGGGGGCTGGGGAACTCCGGCACGGCGTTCATGAGCTGGTATCAGCCACTTTCGCGCAATGAGAGGTACCGCTCACTCGTCAACAGCCATTTCACATGGCTCGTGGAATTTGGATGGTTCGGCAGATGCATGATTGCAGCCGGCTGGGTGTTCGCGCTTTGTCTGGGCGCAATCCACATGAAGCGAAAGCGGGATCCGCTGCCACTTTCACTTTGGCTGTGCCTCGGAACGGCGGCGTTCTTCAGTTCCGTCGCTGAAGAGTGGTACGCATGGGCGATCCCGATCGCCGCGCTGCCGCCAATGGCGAAAACGTTCCTTGCGCCGGAGGCAAGAACGGACCGGCGGAGGATAATCCATGCAGCCATCGGAGGCGGGCTTATCTTTACTTGCGCCGTTGCCGCGTGGGGTCATTTCAGGGCAGATAGAGCATTCGCCATTCACCGCGATCTTGACGGAAAGCGAATCGTGCTTGGCGAAGCTGAGCCTGCCGACTGGATCGTGCTTGACGAACAAACCATGGGCGGACCATGCTACGGACGCGCCCTGCGCGCCTTTGCGCAGACACCGGCCGGCAAGGGCAGGTCGTTCGGCATCGCATCCGAACTTGCCGCAGTGCCGGAAACCGTCCGCCGCCTCACGCTATGCGGCCGGTCGGCGGACGGCGGACATGACGCGCTGAAACGCTTCGCCCAATTGGAGGATGTGCGGATTCTCGCACCGGCGCGACCGTTCGACTGGCTTGCCTGGAAAACCAGCACGCCAAAGCTGCAAGTCATCTGCGGCGATCTTTCGCCGAACTGTCCAGACGAGGACGTGGCAGGCCTGAAAACGGTGCCAGGCGTGAGAGACTTCTTCCCAGCCTGGCCCTACTTGGCGTTTGCGCCTATCGATGGCGGCAACTCTGCCGATTAGCATTACCACGGATGGTAATGTATCCGACGCGGCGGCGGTGGCGGCGCATAGGTCACCACTGGCGCGGGCGTCGTAACAACCGGCGCGGGTGTGTACACGGTTGTCACAGGCTGCGCCACAACAACCGTTGGGGCGGGCTGCGCCACCACGACAGGCGCTGGAGCGGGTTCGGCGGCACGCACGATATCATGCACAATCGCAGCCGTGCCAAGCGCAGCTCCGGCTATACCCCATCCAACAGCCGAATGGTGATGGAACCGTGGACCGCCATGATGCATTCTCGGACCGGGACCTCCGCGATGGTGAAAACCCCCTCGCGGACCAGGGCCAGGACGGGCGAATGTCATTCCTGCCGTTGCTACGGCTACCAGCATTACTATCAGTTTCTTGTTCATGTCATTCTTCTCTTTCTGTCATTGTTGACATTGAGTAAGGCAATCTCGCCAAGCAAAACTGACAGCCTTTTGAAAAAAAAATTTCCGCCTGAATTCTTGGGCCTGGGTTCCGCACAGTCGCCATCTACCAGAAGCGCCAGTTGTCCGGGAAAAGCCTTACGTTCTCAATATGGTCGATTTCCGGCGCAGTTCCACTTTCCCTGCCACCGTAGATTTCGAGAACATCAAACCTGAAGTTGCCGTGCCAGCGCCGCCGCATAAGCCAATTCGCGCTCGCACGAAGCAGATTCCGCTTCTTGTCCGCATCCACAGCCCAAAGGCGATTTGCGTAAGGCGAATGCCGCATGTGCGTCTTCACCTCAATGAAGACCACGCATTTCCCGGATGGTGCATATGCGATGATATCCAATTCGCACCTGCGATCCCGTCTGCAAGGATGCACGTTCCTTCCGAGAATGCGCCACCCCATCCGCATCAGATGCTTCGCGGCAATCTCCTCCCCCCACCGCCCCCGCTCCATGGGAGAAGTTTCAGGGTGAAGAGAACGCTCGCCTTCATCTTTGCCCCTTGCCTCATCTTCATACCGTTTTTCAGTGTTCATCAGCATCTGCGGATTCGCCGCCTCCATTCCAAGGTGTAACAGATATAAATTCACGCGGCGGCAGATGGCGGGCAAGCAGCCAAAACAGCAAGATCCACGCAAGATACCACAGGAGACAGTCGCACCAACTCCATGGCAGCGTCTCAAAGGCAAGCCCGGGCAATCCTGCAACCATTTCAGAAATGCGCTCCATGAACCATGTACAAAGCGCGGAAAGGTTGTTGAGAACCGCGCCAAGCGGAGCGGACACCATTGATGCGGCGATTCCCATGGCTCCAAGAATAACCGCACCGCCGGCAATGGGAACCACAAAGACATTGGCCACAAGGCTGCCCAACGTAATGCGGCCAAAGATTCGCGCTGCGATCGGCGCGCCGGCAATCCAAGCCGCACAGGAAATGCCGAGAGCGCCCAACACCATCAACCCTCGCCGGTGCCATGTCAAAAGCGCAACGGCCCGTCGATTGTCCCCCAGCGACTGTTCACGGGCCGCAATTCTACGCATCCAGTCCAACGGTGTTGCGAACTGTGACGACCAGCGAATCCACAGCGCGATGCCCAACATCACAGCAAACGATAGCGCGCAGCCTGTATCAAAGATCAGCGCAGGTGACGTTCCATATACGACAAGCGCAGTGTTTCCCAGAGCCGCCAGCATGTCTGGCTTGCGCCCAAAGAGACTCGCCCCAAGCCAAAGCGACATCATGATTGCCGCCCTCACCGCGCTTGGCCGTGCGCCAGACAGCATGACGTACGCCGCAAGGAGCGGGATTGTGCATGCGGCGCAGGCGCGCGATGGCAGCCCAACCTTTGAGAGCAGCATCTTCAGGAACCCAGCCACAAGCATCACATGCAATCCCGAAATCGCAAACACATGCATCGTTCCGGCGGCCGCAAAGACATCACGCTTTTCAAACATCGCATCAGTACGCCGCCCCAACAGCATCGCCCGGTTGAATGACGCCAGATCCGGGCACCATCCAAGTCCTATTCCGGCATGATGCGACAGGACATCCGACATTCTGCGGTAGATTACCGACGGCATCCTCTGGCAATCTGCCGCCTCAATGCGATGCATATGATTCTCGTGCATCACCCACAGTTTGCGGCAAGCATATCGGCTATGCGCCGATTTCTTCAGCGACAACCAGCCGGCGCAGCGCCAAGTCTCGCCCGGCTTTGGCACGTCCCCTTCACGAACGACAGGCGCAACTACCTTTACGGGCATGCCTTCGATGTGGGAATTGAAGTTGACCATCCATCCATCGCGTCGCCGATAGCGGCGCTTGGCGACATCACTTTCCACCTTCACGTCAAAAGCCGGCGGCAACCCATCAGCGCCAAGCCGGCGCGACTTCATTTCAACATCCAACCGCGCCGCCTCCATGCGCCAGGCCATCGTCACGCCAAGCAACATCAAGACAAGATACCTGGCATTCGGCAGGCACCAACCTACGGAGATGCACACGACCAAAACAGACACGCTCGCCGCCCATGGCCAAAACTCGGCACATGCCGATGTGACAAACCCAATAACCTCGCCAGCTATGAGAGCCGCCGCCAGCGCAACAATGGCAAGTCCCCGCTTATTGCGATGCCAGAACATGTCAAATCCAATAGTTCCGGTCGAGCACACGCCAACCTGCCGCCGTATTCACATCTTCATCCGTCACGGAGTCATGCCCGGCAAGGTCGGCTATGGTGCGGGCAACCTTCAATACGCGATCATACGCCCGTGCGGAAAGGTCGAGCTGCTCCAGCCTGTCCTTGAGAGCCATCTGCGCCTTGCGGTCAAGCTTGCAGTAGCGCGCAATGTCACGCGGCCGCATGTCAGCGTTGCAGAACACATCAGGATCGTCCGCAAAGCGAGCGGCCTGAACGGATCGGGCACGGATGACGCGCGCCCGAATCGCGGATGACGGTTCGCCTGTCGGGAGCTCCGCCAGCTCCTCGTATGAGACGGGCGTGACCTCGATCTGGATGTCTATGCGGTCAAGCAGCGGACCGGACACTCGATTGCGGTATTCCATCCTTTTCGTGCGGGAGCATCGGCATTTGTGGTGTTCGTCGCCGAAATAGCCGCATGGGCATGGATTCATCGCAGCGACAAGCATGAATCGGCTTGGATAATCGCATGTTCCGGCAACGCGCGCGATCGACACATGGCCATCTTCCAGCGGCTGCCGCAACACCTCAAGCGCGTTCCTGCTGAATTCCGGCATCTCGTCGAGGAACAGAACACCTCTATGCGCCAGCGAAACTTCCCCGGGCTGCGGATGCGTGCCGCCGCCAAGCAGTCCTGCGGATGATGCCGTGTGGTGCGGCGATCGAAACGGGCGGTGCACGACAAGAGGTTCGCCAGCGCGAAGCATCCCGGCAACGGAATGGATGCGAGTGACCTCAAGGGCCTCTTCCACGGTCAAGGGCGGCAGTATGGACGGGATGCGTTTGGCGAGCATGGTCTTGCCGCACCCCGGCGAACCTATCATCATCAGGTTGTGACCACCAGCAACCGCCACCTCAATCGCCCACTTTGCGAACCCCTGCCCTTTGACATCTGCAAAATCATCCCCTGTATCACGTCCGGCCATCACCAGACGGGCCATATCCGTGAACACAGGCATCAACGATATGTTCCCCTGCAGGAATTCCAACGCTTCACGAAGCGTCCTCACCGGATAGACGGAAATGCCGTTTACGACAGCGGCCTCATCGGCGTTGTCAATCGGCACCAGCACGCCTTTTTTCCCTATGCGGCGCATTTCCAGAACAATCGGCAGAACACCACGCACTCGCCGCACCTCTCCGGAAAGCGCGAGCTCACCAACAAGCCCCCAGTCCGCCAAGTCAGGACATTTCACACGATCTGCCGCCGCCAACAGGCAGACCGCTATCGGCAGATCATAAATCGGCCCCTCCTTGCGCACGTCCGCCGGAGCGAGATTGACCGTTATGTTCGTTTCGGGGCGGGCAAAGCCAGAATTGGCGATGGCGGTGGATACACGATCCTTTGCCTCCTTCACTGACGTGTCAGGGAGGCCAACTATGGTAAATTGCGGTGCGCCGCCAGACGCACACACTTCAATCTCAACAGCCCTCGCCTTGACTCCTGCGACGGCGCCTGAATAGCACCTCGCCAACCTAAGACATTCATTCATGACTGCACATTCTCCTTTCACTCAACTTCATTTTCAAGCGACTTCACAAGTTCGCACCTGTCGCACCCCGGATGCGCCGCCAGGCAGAAATCCCGATGAATCTGAATCAGACCCTGCAGCAGCACGCCATTCCCTGCATACATCGCAGGATTGTGATCCCGTCCGAAAAGCCGAAACGCCACAAGCCTGACAACGGAGTTCACCCCCTCTGGCGGCAGCCAGTCAGGCGGAGCCTTAAGTGCGCCGCGCGCCAACGCAAAAGGAACAATTACATTGGCGAGAATGGCCGCCGACAGGTGCGCGCCCAGATGCTTCGGCTTGCCGCCCGTAAAAATCGCCGCCGCATCAGCCATGCGTACGGCCGGCGAATTGTTCGGGCGGATGTTCGCGCGGCACCACCTGTGCGTATTGGCGATTTCCAGCTCCGCAACGCTGTTCAACACTTCGCGCGCCGCTTCTTCCATGGACGGCAGATCGGCCAACGGCAACCTTTCGGCAAGCGCGCGGAACGGTTCGCTGTTTTTCGCATAGCCAAAGGCCGCAAACAGCTCCTCGTAGAACACCTGCTCCGGATCGCCGGTTCGCATGATGCGCATCCGAAGGCGATGGGCCTTTATCTCAAGGCGGCGATGCCCCGCTTCCAGCAGCAGCGCCAACCCGAGATCTGGATCGCGCCCCAGGAAGCGTTCGCATGGGCGAACGGTTTTTGGCAACATCGCATAGGGATACGCCGCCACATCGATTTCATACGGCGAGAAGTCACTCCGCCCGCAGAACGCATCTCCAATGCAAATCGAAGCGCATCCACGCGGAAGGTCCGGCAGCGACTCGCCTTGATACCATGTGACATGCGCCACCACATTCCCATACGCCGGATCGCCACAATGCCCATGCCCCGACCAATCCGCCGGTCTCAGATGCACCTCCACATCCCCAACCACGCGGCGGCGGTCACGCCCCAGCTCAAGAACGGCATCACGAAAATCAGGGCCTGCCCCCAGATTCCATGTTCCGGGCTCCAGCACAGCCACATCATCGCCACATACCGTGCGAAGCAAGGGTGGCCGCAGCGATGCGTCGTACCAGATCGCCTGCACATGCCGCTCCATGATTGGGGCGTGACGCGCCGCATAGCGTTTCATGCCACATCCTTCAGCGAACGTTGCATTGCAGGCGGCATTTCCGCGCTCCGATCCTCCTGGACCGTGCGCAGCATGACCTTCGGAATGCCAAAGGCCATGTAGAGCAGCGCGCCTGACAGAGATTCAGAGAGAACAAGCGCCTCCTTCATTGAGAGCAGCACGCAAAGCCGTTTGAGGTCTCCCTCGACCGTCTTGCGCGACACGCCAAACAGATATCCAGGCACAGGCTCAAGGCGATGCTCCAATGTAATTATGGTGTTCGCCTTTGCAGTGCGATGGAAAAGTCCGTTGCCCTCTCCCATCTTTTCATGGTAGCCGCGAAAGATCTCCAGCATCTCAGCCACCTCATTGATGGTGAGCCGAACCGTTATTCGGTTTTCCCAGTCAAACGTCGGCATGATCTTTCGGCCATTTTCGTAAGAGCCTACCGTCTTCTGTCCAGCAAATGTGACAAACACCGAACCTTCCACGCGATCATGCGCGGGATGCAGCTCAAACTCCAAGGTGCACCCTGTGCCCTTTGCGTTTGGGTGGCAGCAGATATAACGTGGACGGATCTCTGTCTCGTCTTTCCGTATTTCATTCATGGCTGCCTCCTTGTTCCTGCGGTTGTGCTGCAGAACTCTGCGGTTGTGCCGCAGAATTTTTGCGGGACTTTCTCGTGCGCTGCTTGCGAGGTGCCGCCGCGTTCGATGATTGCGCCTTTTTCGCGGAGGCCTTCCGTCCGCGGCGCGCCTTTGGTTTCGCCTCTTGCTTTGCCGCAGCGGGCGCGGCTTCCGCTTCGCCCACACGAACCTCAGCCTTTTCCGGTGCTGCCACCGGTTCGGGCGACATGTTCTTCGCAACAGCGGCAAGCGCAAAACATGCGACAGTGCCAGCCAGCAGATAACTACCTGCCTTAATCATTCCATCTCTCATTTTCCTTTTCCTTTCGTTGTTTTCGGAATTGGTTCATGGCGGTCACCCAACCACACATTCGCCATTTTTCCTTACGCCCGAAAAGATATCAAATTCCAGAAAATGAGTTGTTAAAAAGATGTTAAATAAATGTAAAAGTTTCGTTAAATCTTTGTCAACGAATTGTTAAAAATTTGTCAAATTTTTGTTGCCTCCAGCCAATGGCCGAGCAACGCCGCGCAACGATGCCCTATCTTTGCCAATCTATCTCGCGGGAACTTTTGCCGATGACGTTGAATCGAATATCAGCTTTACCGGGCCGATGAGACCGGATTCAAGCAGCGGCTCATTGGCTTTCCACAGGCGGCAGGTTGAAAACGCATGGCGACCGGTCGGGGAACGCTTGCCCTCAATGAGCCAGTCTGGATATGCCTTCACGAGCGGATAGCCTTTGCTCATCTTGCCGTCATCCCATTCGCAGTCGTCTTGATGCCGCGCATCGCCGATGAGTCGATTGGGCCAGTAGTTCGTGACCTTGATCTGAAGGTCGATTGGGGCATCAGGCTTCACGGCGTCAGTGACATCAACCCTGAACGGCGGCTTCCAGAGCGTCGGGTAGGTCCTGCCGTTCACCGTCACTGTTGCGATGTTCTTCACC
>Ga0310694_10004940_pt1 | contig 12803 bp, 12 predicted proteins | sample 174DNAGHGhighgp2_FD_203884 | JGI IMG/M metagenome (GOLD analysis project Ga0310694, IMG submission 203884) | Sheep rumen microbial communities from Palmerston North, Manawatu-Wanganui, New Zealand - 1742 DNA GHGhigh gp2 (v2) (version 2) | ecosystem: Host-associated > Mammals > Digestive system...
TAATCTGCTGATAGCGAGCGATGTCGGCAGCCATCATATCGATGAACTCAGGATAGTCGATGGTGACGGTATAGAGCGAGTCAGCATAGCCCTCGTTCAAGGGAATGGCCACATGGAACGTTGGCAACACCGAGTCAATCTTGACCTCCTCAGCCGTCAGGTTATAAAAGCCCTGTGCCGCAGTCTTCACCACGACGCTCAAGACAGCCACAAAAATCAAGACATACCGTCTCATCTTACACCTTATTCTATTTACAATTAAAGTCAAGCACCTTCATATCCTCGAGGTAGCCCTCCAGATGGTCGTCAATCTTCACTGGTCCCACCCCCACAGGTGTTCCCGTATAAAGCAGGTCACCCGTCTTCAGCGTGAAGAAGCGCGACAGATAGCTGATCAGCTCATCAATCTTGAACAGCATGTCGCTGGTCAGTCCCTCCTGCACCGTCCGTCCGTTGATATCAAGGTGGAAGTGCATAGCCTGCACATCGCGGAAGCGCTCTTTCTCAACCCAGTCGCCAATGACTGCCGAGCCGTCGAAGCCCTTACAGATGGTCCACGGACGTCCTTTCTCACGGGCTTTCTCCTGCAGGTCGCGTGCCGTGAAGTCGATACCCACGGTCACAGCGTCATAGTAACGGTGGGCAAACCGCTCTGGAATGCCCTTACCCAGACGACAGATACGCACCACAAGTTCCGCCTCATAGTCCACACGCGACGACCAGTCGGGTATGAAAAACGGTTTGTGGTCCTTCAACAATGCAGAGTCGGCCTTCGTGAATATCACGGGTTCCTCTGGTTTATATAACGCACCATCGAGCTCATTATTGTGCTCAATGTAGTTCATTCCTACTGCAAAGATCTTCATATCGCTTTCTTTCTTAATTTATCATTCAAATTCCAACACCCTTACTTCGCCATTGTTCATCTTCTGCACCTCGTGCATCTTCAGATGATAATAGATGGCCTGAATCGCCTTGTTGATGATTCCGTGACCCACGGCCAGCACTTGTTTGTCAGGATAGGTTTCAACAACGAAGCGCATAAAACGGCGTGCACGGTCGCACATAGCATCCAGCGACTCTACATTATCCGGCCACACCTTCCCTTTCAGGTCGGGGATGAAAGTACCCGTGAAGTCACCCCAGTCGCGTTCACGCAGCAAGGGTGTCGTCACCACCTGCAATCCGTGGGGCTGGGCAATGATGGCGGCAGTATCTATCGACCGTTGCAAGTCGCTGGCAACGACAGCGTCGAGGGACACGTCAGCCATCTCGTCGCGTACGGCCTCAGCCTGTCTGATGCCCGTATCATTGAGTTGTCCCTGCATCTGTCCCTGCAGAATCTGTCGCACGTTATCCACCGTCTCACCGTGGCGCACCAAGTAGAGTTTGGTCATTCTTTCTTTGTTTTTGCCTACAAAATTACATCAAAAATAGAAGAAAACAAAAAAAAATCGCATTTTCACGATAAAATTCAATTATTTCGAGTAACTTTGCACCACAATAAATAACTGTTCACGAAGGAATAAAGTATGAAAATCTTACGTTTCTCACTCATTCGCGCCCTTATCGCCCTTGTGGCTGGCGTACTGCTGTTGAAGTACGAGGGTGCCATGCTGAAAGGTTTTACTATTGGCTTAGGCCTGATGTTCCTGGTAGCCGGCGTCGTTGCCATCATCGGCTGGCTGAACCTGCGTCGCCAGAAGATGACCCAGAAGTCCACCCTCGAATCGACGGTGCTCCCCATCGCGGGTGTAGGCAGCTTTTTCCTGGGTCTGGTTCTTGCCCTGATGCTGACCGACAAGTTCGACATCTGGTCACTCTACCTCGTGGGGTCGAGCCTCATCATCGGTTGTCTGAACCAGGTGATGAACCTCAACGCTGCCCGTAAGTTCGGAAAGGTAGATGACTGGTACTGGATAGCCCCAATGGTTATCGTGGCAGCCTGTGTCGTAGCGATGGTGATGGGTCTCGAACCAGCCAACGTGCCCACAAAGATACTGGGTGTGGGTGCTTTGATCTTCGCTATTGTTGACCTCATCTACTCACTCATCCTGAACAACCTGCGTCGCAACTACGAGCAGACTCAGGAGCAGGTGCGTCGCTCCACAGGCGTCAATACCAATGCCGTCGTGGTGACCAGCGAGTAAACAAAAGGAAATTAGCGCGCTTCCAGCCACTTCGCAAGTGTAGCCAGCATCACATCGTGATACTTGAACCAGGGACCGAATCCGTAGCCGTGACCCCCATTCGGATAGATCATCATGGCACATTCGTTCCCTGCGTTCTTCATAGCTTTATAGTACTCCAGACCATTCGTCAGAGGAGGCACCAACGCGTCATCGCTCGACATAATAATGATGGCAGGAGGTGTCTCACCTTTTTTCACGGCATTCTGCGTAGAGAAGTCTCGCACCAAGGCCTCATTCTTCTGTCCTTCCTCGCCTAAGAAGTTCCTGCACGACCACTTATGCGACACGTTCTCATCCATTGAGATCACAGGATAGAACAAGATTGTGAAATTGGGGCGCACCTCAGGTGCTGAGTGTGTAGAGATGACTGACGACAGATGACCACCTGCCGAGAAGCCCATGATGCCCACCTTCTGTGGGTCGATGCCCCACACGGCAGCCGAGTCGCGTACAATGCGAAAACCCTGTTCCACATCACTGATGGGTATGGTGCGGTCACCATCGGGCAGTCGGTAGTTTACTACGAAATAGGCTATCCCCTGCTCGTTCAGCCAACCGTGAGCCAACGTTCCCTCGTGCGTATTCGACAACATCGAATAGCCACCGCCAGGAATACCCACGATAGCTTTCCCACAAGGAGCCTTTGGCAGGAAGCACACCATCTGCGCCTTACCGTCTGCCGTCAGGTTAAGGGTAAACTTACGGGCCGTCGCCTCTGATGTCTTTTCCACAAACTGCGGTCCTTGTGCCTGCACGCCCGTTGCCAATAGCAGCGACAATGCCACGATTGAAAACGCCTTCTTCATCATCTTACTCAGTATCAATAGTGTCTGGTCTTATTTTTGTATGGCCTCTTGAGAATGGTTATACCCCTGTGACAATACCCTCAATGTAGGTCTTGAGGATGTGGATGCCCGTCTTGTTGTCACCACCCCAGGGGATGATGAGGTCGGCAAACTTCTTGGTGGGCTCTATGAACTGCTCGTGCATCGGCTTGAGCACCTTCTCGTAGCGGTCGAGCACCTGGGCAACGGTACGTCCACGTTCCACCACATCGCGACGGATATTGCGGATGAGACGTACGTCGGCATCGGTATCAACGAATATCTTGAGGTCCATCATGTCGCGCAGTTTCTTGTAGTGCAGGGTCATGATACCTTCAAGGATGATGACGGGCTTGGGCTCTACATGAACGGTCTCGGGCAGTCGGTTGGAGATAATATAAGAATAGGTGGGCTGTTCTACGGCCTCGCCATTCTTCAGTCTCTTGATATGCTCAGTGAGCAGCTTCCAGTCAAAAGCGTCAGGATGGTCGAAGTTGATGGCTCGGCGCTCCTCATCGGTCATACCGGTAGTGTCGTTATAGTACGAGTCGAGTGGCACGACGGCAGCACAATGGGGCGGCAGTGCCTTTGCAATCTGTTTGACGACGGTGGTTTTTCCTGAGCCTGTTCCGCCAGCTATTCCAATGATAGTCATTGTATTGACATTTTTACGGTTATTACTTTGCCTCCTTCACCAGATAGACGACAGTGGGCAGGTGATCGCTATAGCCGTCGAGCCAGGCACCGCCAGCATGGGTACGCAGGGGGTTGCCCTTGTACTTGCCCTCAGTCTGGAACAGATAGTCGCGACGGAATATCTGGTGGCTGATGTATTTCAGCGTGCGATAGTCTTTCTTGCCCTTCTGGTCGAGGAGCGAGTGTGACAGGATAATCTGGTCAAACAGATTCCAGCGTCCGTCATACATCAGCGTGCCGTTGCCGTTGGCCAAGGTGTTCCAGAAAGGATTCCACAGACCATCTTTCTTCACATCCTTCATTTCGCGCTTGGCACCCAGAGCCTCTGCCATCGACTTATCCTGCGGGTCGTCGTTCATATCGCCCATGATGATCAGCTTCAAGTCGGGGTCTTCCTTCAGCAGCGAGTCCTTGACGAGGCGGATCTGGCGACCGCCCTCTTCACGGTAGAACGAGCCGGCAAAGCGCGAAGGCAGGTGGTTGACGATGATGGTCACGTGCTCGTCGGCCAGCGTGCCGCTCACCACGAAGAAACCACGGGTGTTACGGGCGCTGTCCTCAGGCAGCACATAGACGTAGGGCACCAGCTTTATGTCGCGAACCGTAAATAAACGGGGATTGTAAAGCAAGGCGCAGTCAACGCCACGATAGTCGGGACCCTCAATATGCACAAACTGGAAATTGCGGGCCTTCAGCGGCTCCTGGTTGCACAGGTCTTCCAGACACTTGGCATTCTCCACCTCGCTCACGCCGATAGCAGCGCAGCCCCAGGGAATCTTGTCGGTACCCATCTCAGAGAGCACGCGCGACATATTCTTCAACTTGTGCGAATACTTCAGACCGTTCCATTTGTTGCCGCCATCAGGCAGATACTCATAGTCGTTATGACCTACGTCGTGACAAGTATCAAACAGGTTTTCTAGATTATAGAAACCAATGGCATAGCCGTTAAGACGCGGCTGGTTTTTGTTTTGCGAAAAGGCGGCACTCACACTCACCAAGAGAGCCAGAGCCAGGAATACTACATGTTTTTTCATAATCCGATTAGTAATAATTGGTGCAAAGATACGAAAAAAGTTTGAACTGACAACAATATTTGTCTTTTTTTTACTTCAACGCTGATTTTCTGTGAAATATTTTTGTCGGATGATAATTTTTATTTAACTTTGCACCAAATATTACATTAACTCAAATCTATATTTATGAACAAAAAACTCAAACTTGCGGTGATAGCAATGTGTTTCTCGCCTGCAGTAATGGCTCAGGAGGTTGACTCCCTGGCCCAATCGATGCAGGACGAGCAGACATTCACATTCACCGAGGCACAGTTGGGCGAAGATGATAATGTTTCGCAGAACATCACGCTGATATCGTCCAACCGCAATGTGTATGCGAGTGAGGTAGGCTACCGTTTCAGCCCTGCCCGATTCAAGTATCGCGCCTTCAACTCGAAGTACAACGACATCTACATCAACGGCAACCCCGTGAACGATGTCGAGCGCGGCGAGTTCCGCTATTCGTTTGTAGGCGGATTGAACAACCAGACACGTTCGCAGGAGTCGGCTCTGCCCTTCGAGGACAACCGCTTCGCTATGACGGGTATGGCTGGCTCTAACAACTACAACTTCCGTCCGTCGAGCTTTGCCACAGGACAGCGTGTGTCGCTGGCTGGTGCCAACCGTAACTACACGGCACGCGCCATGTACACCTACAACTCGGGCGTCACAGAGAAAGGCTGGGCCTTCACAGGAAGTCTCACCTACCGTTGGGCCAACATGGAGACAGCCAACATCGAAGGAACGTTCTACAATGCCCTCAGCTACTTCCTGGGCGTTGAGAAGCTTTTTGGTGACCACTCACTGTCACTCGTCACCTGGGGTAACCCCACAGAGCGTGGTGCTCAGGCTGCCTCTACCGACGAGATGTACTGGATTGCCAACAACCGCTACTACAATCCCAACTGGGGTTACCAGAACGGCAAGAAGCGCAACTCGCGTATCATCAACGACTTTGCACCTGCCGCCCTGCTCACATGGGACTGGAAGGTCGATGAAGACACCAAGCTGGTCACCTCTCTGCTGGGCAAGTACTCTATGTACAGCAGCACCCGTCTGCAGTACAACAACTCGACCAACCCTGCACCTGACTACTACAGCACGCTGCCCAGCTACTTCTACGACGTATGGGCACCCTATGAGGGCGACCGCAGCGATGCTGCCTTCAGCAACTGGGCAACAGCCTACGACTACCTGAAGGCTTCAAAGGCCAACCGTCAGATCAACTGGGACCGTCTGTACTATGCCAACAAGATGGCTTCCGCCCAGGGCGCCGATGCTATGTACTACCAGCAGGCCTACCACGACGACCAGCTGGCGTTTAGCCTGTCGTCAACCCTGCAGAAGCAGCTGAAGAAGAACCAGTTCCTCAGCGCAGGCATCAACCTGTCCACCAACAAGGGTATGCACTACCAGACGATGGAGGACCTGCTGGGTGCCACGAGCTTCCGCAACCTCAACACCTTCGCCATCGGCACCTATGCCGAGAACTCTGACGAGGTGCGCTACGATATGAACCAGCCTGCTGACACGCAGATCAAGGAGGGCGACCGCTTTGGCTACGACTACAACATCTTCGTGAACAAGGCCAACGCCTGGGCCACATGGTCCATCGACGCCAACCAGTCGCACGTCTTCTTCAGCGGACGCATTGGTGGCACCACCATGCAGCGCGACGGTAAGATGCGCAACGGTCTGGCTCCCAACAACTCATTCGGCAAGAGCGAGACGGCTAAGTTCCTCGACGGAGGCGCCAAGTTCGGCATCCAGCACCAGATTGCTCGCGGCAACATGGTGACTGCCGGCGTGGGCTACGAGCTGAAGGCTCCCCAGGCACGCAACGCCTTCTCTGCCCCCCAGGTGAACAACGACTTCACCACCAACCTGAAGAACGAAAAGGTGTTCTCGGCAGAAGTAGGCTACCAGCTGACCACCTCTTGGTTGAAGGCCAACCTGAACACATTCTTCAGCCGTCTGCACGACGTCAGCGAGTACTCGATGGCCTACTCTGACGTACAGAACTCCTTCTCTTACATCTCGCTGACAGGCATCTCGAAAGAATACGTAGGTGCCGAGCTGGGCTTGAATGTCAAGGTGAGCAGCGACTTCAACATCAAGGCGCTGGCAACCATCAGCGACGCCAAGTACACCAACAACTCGAAGGTACGCTACATGCTCTCAGAGAACGGCAAGTACAAGGACGATGTCTGTCTGAATAAGGATATGCGCGAGGGTGGCACACCACTCACAGCCACCAGCATCGATCTCAGCTACCACGCTGGCGGCTGGTTCATCGACCTCATCGGCAACTACTACGACCGCATCTACCTGTACTACTCGCCCATCACACGCTACTATGGTGACTTCACCGAGGACGGCGATGGCAACAAGATCATCCCTGAGGAGGACCTCAAGCAGGCCAAGGGCAAGGGCGGCTTCATGCTCGACGCTTCTATCGGCAAGAGCTTCCGCTTGAGCCACGGACGCACCATGAGCATCAACCTCATGCTGACCAACATCCTGAACAACACCAAGATTGTGACTGGTGGTATGGAGCAGAACCGTCGCGACAAGGACGAAGAGGGCAACACCATCCGCACCTACTCGTTCAAGGACAGCCCCAAGAAGTTCTATGCCAACGGCATCAACGGTATGCTGCTGATTACGTATAAATTCTAAACACGACGACGATTATGAAACATATACATTATTTATTATTAGCACTCCTCTGCGGATTGTTCACAGCCTGCCAGGATGGCGACTGGGATGAGCCCAACTTCGAGAACGGCGCACCCTACGGCAACAACGACATCACCGAGGACGGTCTGGTGACCATTGCTGAGCTGAAGGCTGATGCCGACTACAAGGACGCTTTCAATAACAACGGCTGCGTACTGGTGACCAAGGACATCAAGATCAAGGGACGCGTCACAGGCAACGACCTGGGTGGCAACATCTACAAGCAGTTTGCCCTGCAGGACGAGACTGGCGCCCTCATCATCGCCGTCAACCAGGGTGGTCTGAACGGCTATCTGGCTGAAGGTCAGGAGGTTCTCATCGACCTAAAAGGCCTCTACGTAGGCGGCTACGGCTCTACACCCGAGGTAGGCGCCCCCTACAACGGCAGCATCGGACGCATGTCGAAGGATGTCTGGGACAAGCACTTCAAGCTCATTGGCGAACCTGATGCATCGGCCCTCCAGCCCACCGATTTCTTAACCATCTGCAACGACATCTTCGATGGCAAGAACGACAACGTGGGCAAGCTGGTGGTACTGAAGAATGTCACCTTCACCATTGCCAACGGCGAGACAACGTTCCTCAACGGCACCTCGTCGGGCAGCAACTACTACAGCGTGCAGATGGACCAGTTCCCCAACAAGACGAAGAGCAGCAAGACCTACAAGGTCGTGGTGCGCACCAGCAGCTATGCTGACTTCGCCGCAATGAAACTGCCCTACGACGTTGAGAACGGCAAGAAGCGTGCCTGCAACATCTACGGCATCGCCACTCGCTTCAACAACGACTGGCAGATCAGCATCCGCAAGAGCAGCGACATTGAAATAATTGAGAATTGATAATGGATAATTGACAATTCACAATTGACAATTCACAATTGATAATTAAAAACAAAAACAAAGATATGAAAAAGATCCTTTTTAGCTTCATGGCCCTCACAGTAGCCGCCATGACATTCACAGCCTGTGAAGACGTGCCCGCACCCTACAACGTCTTTGACGAAGGAGAGGACAATCCGTCAGAAATAGAGCCTGCAGGCAGCGGCACCGCAGCCGACCCCTTCAACGTGGCTGCCGCCATCGAGAAATGTAAGGAGGTGGGCAACACCGAGTCAACCGAGAAATTCTACATCAAGGGTAAGGTGGCTGAGACCACACCCTCTGACGACAGCTATGGCAACGCCACCTTCGACCTCGTGGACTACGAGGGCGGCGACGCTTTCAAGTGCTTCCAGGTGGCTGGTACCGACGGCAAGAAACTGCCCAACGGCTTCGTCTTCAACAAGGGCGACGAGGTAGTGGTCTATGGTGCCATCTACAACTACAACGGCAAGACCCCCGAGACCGTAGGTAAGGGCGCAGCCTATGTCGTTTCCGTCAACGGTCAGAGCACCGAGGGTGGCAACACCCCACCTGCCGGCGAAGCCAAGGGTACAGGTACCGAGGCCGATCCCTTCAACGTGGCTGGTGCCATTGCCAAGTGTCAGGCCATCGGCCAGACAGCATCCAGCGAGAAGTACTACGTCACAGGTATTGCCCAGAGCGAGGCTACTGCCGACGCCACTTACGGCAACGTCACCTTCGACATCGCTGATAGCGAGGGCGGCGCTAAGTTCAAGTGTTACCAGGTAGCAGGCTCCAATGGCGAGAAACTGCCTGCCGGTTTCTCCATCAAGAAGGGCGACGTGGTAGTGGTCTATGGTCCTATCTACAACTTCAGCGGCAACACCCCCGAGACTGCTGGCAAGAGCGCAGCCTATATCGTTACTGTCAACGGCAAGGCTACCAACGACAATAGCGGCAGTGGCGACAACGATGGCGCCACAGCAGTTACCGTCGCCCAGTTCAACGCAGCTGCCGAGAGCACCGAGGTGTGGTACAAGCTCACGGGTACTATCAAGAACCTCAAGGACGGTGACCAGTATGGTAACTTCGACCTCGAGGACGAGACAGGCTCAGTCTATGTCTATGGTCTGCTCTCTGAAAAGGGAGGCGCCAAGAAGAAGTTCCAGGAACTCGTAGAGAAGTACGGTCTTGCCAACGGCAGCACCATCACAATTATTGGTAACCGTGGTTCTTACAACGGCAAGATAGAGGTGATGAATGCCTATATCGTTGTTGAAGGAAATGGTGGTGAGACGGGTGCTGATGGTTCTACCATTATTTCTGTAGCCGACTTCAACGCTGCAGCCGAGAGCACTGACGTATGGTATCAGCTGACAGGAACCATCAAGAACCTCAAGGACGGTGACCAGTATGGTAACTTCGACCTCGAGGACGAGACAGGCTCAGTCTATGTCTATGGTGTGCTCTCTGAAAAGGGAGGTGCTAAGAAAAAGTTCCAGGAGCTCGTTGCCGCAAAGGGCATCGCTAATGGCAAGAAGATCACCATCGTTGGTAATCGTGGCTCATACAACGGAAAGATTGAGGTCACAAACGCCTACTTCATTAAGGTAGAATAACCATAACAACGATTCTACAAGGATATACGGGCTGCACCCACACAAGGGTTGCAGCCCGTTTTTTTCTAAAAAACACAGCAAATATTTGCAGGATTCAAAAAAAGTTCGTACCTTTGCAGCCCAAAACGGATTATAAACAAAACAATAAACAGTAAAATGAAACAAGGTATTCATCCAGAAAACTATCGCCCCGTCGTGTTCAAGGACATGTCCAACGGCGATATGTTCCTCTCGAAGTCCACTGCAAAGACTAACGACACCGTGGAATTCGAAGGCGAAACTTACCCAGTGGTAAAAGTAGAAATCTCTAGCACCTCTCACCCCTTCTATACAGGTAAGAGCAAGCTCGTTGACACGGCTGGTCGCGTCGATAAGTTCATGAGCCGCTACGGTAAGGCTGCGAAGAAGTAATATAAAGCTGCTTTCAAAAAGCATACTTTTACACATTATTTATTATAAAGGTGCGTTCAGGGTAGTTGCATATGCCCCCAACGCACCTTTTTACAACCCCCGACACCCATCAACATGAAACTAAAGACCCTTCTCTCCGTCCTCTGCACAGTCATCCTCGTCGCCGGCTTCATCCTCACCGCCTGCGAAGACGACAGCAGCAACTTCAAGAACAACAATGGCCTCGACGCCAAGGGCGCCAACGTCAACAAGAACGACGCCAGCGAGAATGCCGACCTGGCACGACTGGAGTTCCCCCACGTCAAGGGCGGACAGAGCATCGTCGTCACCCATCGCACCAGCGACATGTACGGCATCAACTACTCCCTCGAGTGGGACTGCGAGAAGAAAACCCAGCGCTGGTCCTGCTACCAGATGTACTCAGGCAACTCGGGTGGCTACGTAGGACGCTACGACACCCAGCAGTACGGCTATCCCCAGGACCCCCAGATACCTGCCGACAAGAGGTTCAACTTCGACCCCTACTGGGGCACAGGCTACGACCACGGACACATCTGCCCCTCGGCCGACCGCCAGTATAGCGTCGAGGCCAACACCCAGACCTTCTACATCTCCAACATGCAGCCCCAGCGCAACATCTTCAACGCAGGCGTCTGGGCCGACATGGAAGGCCAGCTGCGCAACAAGTGGAACACCAACAAGTTCCGCAAGCGCCTCTACGTCTGCAAGGGCGGCACCATCGACAACACCTTCCAGACCCTCGGCACCACCTCCACAGGGCTCATCATCCCCCGCTATTTCTTCATGGCCATCCTCTGCGAGCAGGACGACGGCACCTACAAGGCCCTCGGCTTCTGGATAGAGCACAAGAACAGCGACCAGTCGCGCGACCTCCGTCAGTACGTCGTCAACATCGACCGTCTGGAAGAGCTCACCGACATCGACTTCTTCTGCAACCTCCCCGACGACATCGAAAAACAGGTCGAAAGCACCTCCCGCACCAAAATTTTAGAGGACTGGAACTTTTAAAAAACATACTTTCATATGTTAGGAGTTAACGGGAGTTAGCAGGAGTTCTGTCCATTAACTCCCGTTAACTCCCGTTAACTCCAAAGCAAAAAATCACATTTGCGTTTGGTCAATTCGAAAACTTTGCTTATCTTTGCAAGCATAAACGAAAGAACAAGAAAATTTTCGCAACCAAATAACAAACCAAACAGAAATGAAAACCGTTTACGATTTCACTGTCAAGGACAGAAAAGGCAAGGACGTCTCCCTCAAGGAATATGCCGACCAGGTGATGCTCATTGTCAACACCGCCACCAAGTGTGGCTTCACACCCCAATACGACGAACTCGAGAAACTCTACGAGCAGTACCGCTCCGACCATTTCGTCATCCTCGACTTCCCCTGCAACCAGTTTGGCCAGCAGGCCCCTGGCCGCGACGAGGAGATCCACGAGTTCTGCAAGCTCAACTTCGGCACCGAGTTCCCCCGCTTCAAGAAGGTGAAGGTCAACGGCGACGATGCCGAGCCCCTGTTCAAGTTCCTGCAAGAGGAGAAAGGCTTCGCAGGCTGGGACATGGAGCACCCCATCGCCCACATCCTCGACGACATGCTGTCGAAGGCCGACCCCGACTATAAGCAGAAGCCCGACATCAAGTGGAACTTCACCAAGTTCCTCATCAACAAGAAAGGTCAGGTTGTCGCCCGTTTCGAGCCCACCACCAAGATCGACGTCATTGCCGCAGAGATCGAGAAGCTGCTGCACTAACGCCCCCACTCCACCCCTGTGGAGTCCACACACAAGAATGACGGCCAGGCATTGTCCCAGTCGTCATTCTTTTTCGCTTTCATCGCACAAAGGGTCAGACCCTTTGTGACATTTTTACAGGAACGATACGTTGGCAGTCCAGATGAGAAGGACTAATAGCCCGCGCAAGAAGCCGTCGTAATTGTAGTCAGTATAGCGGTGATGATAGTGACGGCCAGCTCCAGCACCTTTCGCAAAGGGAAATTCTTCATAGTTGATGAGTTTTTGAGTTGATAAGTTGATGAGTTTTTGAGTTGATAAGTTTTTGAGTTTTTGAGTTGATAAGTTGATGAGTTTTTGAGTTTAGGAGTGTAGACGATAGACTTGCTGATCTCCGCGGCGGTAGCAAACTCTACACTCTACACTCTACACTCTACACTCTACACTCTACACTCGCTTAAGGCTCTTCAGGCTCCACGGGCGTCAGACCTCCGTCACCACCTGAGCTGCTAGAGCTCTCGCCAGGCTCCACATTCTTGTACTCGCGTACGCGGACGCCGCGGGTCATCTCCTGAACGGTCTTGCCGCCTGCCTCGCGACTGGTGATGGGCTGGAACAGCACGCGCACCTTCTTCACGTTCTGGGCGGTGAAGTCGCTCTCGCTCTCGGCGC
>Ga0310694_10004944_pt1 | contig 12796 bp, 9 predicted proteins | sample 174DNAGHGhighgp2_FD_203884 | JGI IMG/M metagenome (GOLD analysis project Ga0310694, IMG submission 203884) | Sheep rumen microbial communities from Palmerston North, Manawatu-Wanganui, New Zealand - 1742 DNA GHGhigh gp2 (v2) (version 2) | ecosystem: Host-associated > Mammals > Digestive system >...
GCAGACGTTGTTAATGAACGCACGGTCGTGACTGACCAGTATGACAGCTGCAGAGGAGGTAGCCAACAGCTGTTCCAACCATTGAATAGACTTGATGTCCAAGTGGTTCGTGGGCTCGTCGAGCAGCAGCACGTCAGGCCGCTGCAACAGGATTTTTGCTAGTTCTATTCGCATGCGCCAACCGCCCGAAAACTCGCTCGTCGGCCTGTCGAAGTCCTGACGCTGAAACCCTAATCCTAAAAGCGTGCGTTCCAGGTCTGCCTCCATACTCTCAGAACCCATCATCAGAAATCGCTCATGTTCCTGCGTGTAGCGCTCTACCAGAGCCATGTAGTCACTGCTTTCGTAGTCCGTCCGCTCGCTCATCTGCCGTTCCAGTTGTTCCACATGTTCCCGCATGGCGGCAACGTCGGCAAACGCCTTTTCCACTTCCTGCCTGACCGTCGTCTCGTCTGCTAAATTCATCACCTGAGGCAGGTAGCCTATCTTCGTGTCCTGAGGTACGCTCACCGTACCTGCCGTAGGCAGCTGTTGTCCGCTGATGATTTTAAGAAGCGTCGATTTCCCTGCACCGTTTTTGCCTACCAAGGCAATGCGGTCTTTGGGGTTGACCGTAAACGAAGCATTCTCAAACAGCGCCTTTGCGCTGAATTCTATCTTTAAATTTTCGACTGATATCATGTCTTGTCTTTTTCGAGAGCGCAAATGTACGAAAAAGCAGACATATTACAAAACAAAAACACTTTTTTTTATTTTTGCTCACTCAAATCGCAACCCACTGCTGAGCACCGCCACCGTGTTGCCCCAGCTCCTTAGTTGTGAGTCGTAGAAATCACCACGCCCCCGATGGCTGGATGAACAGGTGTGCCCTTCTTGGCAAAGATGTCGATGCCCCGATGGTTATGGTCACCCCACGGATGCCAGAACGACTTCGGGTGAAAACTCTCCCGTCCGCACCCCTCCACGGGATTCTGAATCTCATTTTCTTTTATTTTCTTTCTGCAAAAGTAAGCACATTCCTTTAATTTCATCCATCATCCTCCCTTTTTTGTATGACGCGTGGGGATTAATGTATGAAATGCAGCTGCCGCATGACTGTTACAGAGGTAAGAACTCTTTTTGTCCTGTAATTGAGTTCAACAATAAGGTTCCGATTGCAAATATTGTAATTTATTCTGAAAGAAAAGGGAAAAGTCAAGAAAAAGTTGTACTTTTGCAGAATGAACTATCAAACTGTAAAAACAAACGGACGATGAAAGAGATATATCTGGCTGGTGGGTGCTTCTGGGGCACAGAGCACTACTTCAAGCTGATTCAGGGTGTGACGAACACAGAGGTGGGTTTCGCCAACGGCGATACGGAAAACCCAACGTATAAAGAAGTATATACTGACCAGACGGGGTATGCAGAAACCGTGCATGTGGTGTACGACGAAAAGGTGGTGAGCCTGGAGTTTCTGCTGAACATGTTTTTCAAGGCTATCGACCCCACGAGCCTCAACCGTCAGGGGCACGACGAGGGCACGCGCTATCGTACTGGTGTCTATTACGTCTCTGAAGACCAGCTGCCTGTCATCAACAAGGTGTTTGCCGAGCAGCAGGCCCTTCTTGCTGCCCCCATCGCTGTAGAGCGCCTGCCACTAAAGAACTTCTATACGGCCGAAGAGTATCACCAGAACTATCTTGACAAAAACCCCGACGGCTATTGTCACCTGCCGACGGCACTCTTCGAGTATGCCCGTCAGGCAAGACCATCACATAGCGTCTGACTACCGTCCGCATTTCTTCTAAAGAAAGGGATATGCAAAGTCAGATGATTTTAAATTTTTACTGTCATACTGCCACAAATGGTGTAACTCTGTCTGCTGAAGTACCGTTTCACGTCCGCTAAAGTACCGTTTCACTCTCGTTTCCCACCGTGGGATGAGAGCGAAACGGTACTTTTCCCGCCATTCCCACCGTGGGAAATGTGAGGACATGGGGATTTGGTGGCTTGCGTTTACTTGAGTTCCAGTTCTTTCTGTAGGCGTATGATTTCGTCGCGGTATTGGGCGGCCTGCAGGAAGTCGAGCCGTTTGGCAGCCTCCTTCATGAGTCGTGTTGTCTCGGCAATGCTCTTTTCGAGTTGCGGACGCGTCATGCGCTGCACGATGGGGTCGGCGGCAAAGGCGTTGAGTTCTTGCTTCGAGCTGTATGCGGAGCGTTGCAGCTCTTTGGCATCTGACGATGTTGCCGACGGCAGCAGCGAGGCGTTGAGTGCCTTGCGTATTTGTGTGGGGGTGATGCCGTGGTCGGCGTTATACTGCATCTGCTTGGTGCGTCGGCGCAGGGTTTCGTCGATGGTGCGCTGCATGCTGGCTGTTATGGTGTCAGCATACATGATGACCTTGCCGTTCACGTTGCGGGCGGCACGTCCGGCAGTCTGGGTCAGCGAGCGGTGGTTGCGCAGGAATCCTTCCTTGTCGGCATCAAGGATGGCCACGAGCGACACTTCGGGCAGGTCGAGGCCTTCGCGCAGCAGGTTGACACCCACTAAGACGTCGTATTCGCCACGCCGCAGCTCTTCCAGGATTTTGACGCGGTCGAGTGTGGCGACATCGCTATGGATGTAGGCTGTGCGTATGTTGTGGTTCAGCAGGTATTCGCTCAGCTCTTCGGCCATGCGTTTGGTCAGCGTGGTGACGAGAACGCGCTCGTCGCGGTTGGTGCGGGTGACGATTTCGTCCATCAGGTCGTCAATCTGATTCTCGCTTGGGCGTACTTCTATTTCGGGGTCGAGCAGGCCTGTGGGGCGTATGATTTGTTCAACGACGATGCCTTCGGCCTCGTTCAGTTCGAAGTCGGCGGGTGTGGCAGAAACGTAGATGACCTGATGCACCATTTGCTGGAACTCATCGAAGCGCAGGGGACGGTTGTCGAAGGCGGCCGGAAGCCGGAAGCCGTACTCCACTAAGTTCGTCTTACGGGCACGGTCGCCGCCGTACATGGCGTTGAGCTGTGGCACGGAAACGTGGCTCTCGTCAATCATGAGCAGGTAGTCGTCGGGGAAGAAGTCTAACAGACAGTAGGGTCGTTCGCCCGGTTGCCGTCCGTCGAAGTATCGAGAATAGTTCTCAATGCCTGAGCAGTGGCCCAGCTCTTTGATCATCTCCATGTCGTACTCTACGCGTTCCTTGATGCGTTGGGCCTTGATGGGGTCGCCCAGCTCGGTGAAATACTCTACCTGCTTGACCAGGTCGTCCTGTATCTGCCGGATGGCGATGTTGGTTTGTTCCTGTGTGGTCATGAAGAGGTTGGCAGGGTAGAGCTTGTATTCGTCGAAGGTGGCCATGCGTGACATGGTGACGCTGTCTAATTCCTCGATGGCATCAATCTCGTCGTCCCAAAACGTGATGCGCAGCACCACCTCGCTGTAGGCCATTGCAATGTCAACGGTGTCGCCCTTGACGCGGAAGTTGCCGCGCTTCAGCTCGATGTCGTTGCGGACGTAAAGGGCTGCCACTAAGCGGCGGAGCAGGGCATTGCGGTCGAGCACCTGTCCGCGGTGCAGCTCAATGACGTTTTCGTGGAGGGCAACGGGGCTGCCCATGCCGTAGATGCAGCTGACGGACGAGATGACGACGACGTCCTGGCGGCCGGAAAGCAGGGCGGAAACGGCCGAGAGCCGCAGTCGGTCAATCTCCTCGTTGATGGCCAGATCTTTTTCTATGTAGGTGTCTGACGAGGGCAGGTATGCCTCGGGCTGGTAGTAGTCGTAGTAGCTGACGTAGTACTCGACGGCATTCTGCGGGAAGAACCCGCGCATTTCCTCGTATAGCTGGGCAGCCAGCGTCTTGTTGTGCGAAAGAATGAGGGTTGGCTTGTTCACGTTGGCAATGACGTTGGCCATGGTGAAGGTTTTTCCTGAGCCGGTCACTCCCAACAGCACCTGCGAGCGGTCGCCGCGTTCTATTCCGTCAGTCAGTTGGCGGATGGCCTCCGGTTGGTCGCCCGTCGGCTGATATTCAGATGTGAGTATAAACTTGTTCATAGAAAGTGCAAAATTACGAAAATAATTCATAATTCGTCGTTCCTATTTCATAATTTTTTCGAAAACACTTTGATATTAGTAGGAAAATGCGTAATTTTGCAGGTCAAAATGAGAAATATGAAGAAACTGGTCATGATATTGGTTGGTGCCGTTGTGCTTCTTACAGGATGCTCAGCGGAGTTCAACCGTGTTTATAAATCGACTGACAACGATTTTAAATACGAATATGCCAAGCAGCTGTTTGCTACCCGGAAGTTCACGCAGTCTATTGCCCTCTTAGAGGAAGTGGTGCAAATGAAGAAGGGTTCCGAAGAGGGTGAAGAGTGCCTGTTTCTGTTAGGCATGGCCCAATATAACAACGGCGACTATGAGAGTGCCGCTGCCACGTTCAGAAAGTATCACCAGTCGTATCCGCACGGCATTTTTGCCGAGCAGGCTTCTTTCTACGTAGGCCAGTCGCTTTATGAAAGCACTCCGGAACCGCGTCTGGACCAGTCACCGACCATAGCCGCCATTAATGCCTACCAGCAGTTTCTTGACTATTACCCTGACAGCAAGCGGCGTGCGCTGGCTCAAGAGCGTCTGTTTGAGTTGCAGGATAAATTGGTGGTAAAGGAATTGCTGTCGGCTCAGCTCTACTACAACCTGGGCGGCTACTTCGGCAACTGCACCAATGGCGGCTCCAACTACGAGGCCTGCATCATTACGGCTCAGAATGCCCTGAAGGCCTATCCGTATTCACGTCTGCGCGAGCAGTTCTCGGTGCTGATTATGAAGAGCAAGTTTGAACTGGCAGAGAACAGCGCCGAGGAAAAGCGTCTTGACCGTTACCGTGATGCCGAGGACGAATGTTACGGCTTCCTCAACGAGTATCCGGAGAGCGAAGAGGCCAAGAGGGCAAACAACTACATTAAGAAGTGTAAGAAGGTCATTAAGGAATAATAATCGCAAAATTGCATAACAATAAAATAAAAGAATGGATTACAAAAAGTCAAAAGCACCGGTTAACACCGTCACCCGCAACATCATGGACTTGTGCCGTGATACTGACAACATTTACGAGAGTGTGGCCATCATAGCCAAACGTGCCAACCAGATTTCTATTCAGATTAAGGACGACCTGAGCAAGAAACTGGCAGAGTTTGCATCGTATAACGATTCGCTGGAGGAAGTATTCGAGAACCGCGAGCAGATAGAAATCTCACGCTACTATGAGAAACTGCCAAAGCCCACGCTGCTTGCTACGCAGGAATTTATAGAAGATAAGGTTTATTGGCGTGACCCCGTGCGCGAGGCTCAGCAGGCAAATCTGGATTAAGCGAGATGATACAACGCATACAAAGTGTATATATGTTACTGGCCGTGGTGCTGACCGTGCTGTGCCTCTGCATGCAGATAGGGTCTTACCATGCGGCAGGCATCACCGTGCTGCAGGCCTACAACCTCTGGTGTGTTGACCCTGTGTCGGGCAGCCATTTCTTCAACACATGGCCGCTTTTTGCCGTCCTTGTGCTGACGGCTGCTGTTGGGCTTTGTAACATCTTCCTCTATCGTAACAGAAAGTTACAGGCACGCATCAACCTCTTTAACATGTTCATGATACTGGGTTGGTATGTGCTTTATGCTGTTTATTCGCAGACGTTAGGCCATGCTGTACATGACATTGTCAGCGTCAAGTTCCATGCGTCCATAGCAGCGGCATTCCCGCTGTTAGCGGTTATTCTTTATGCCATGGCGCGTCGTGCCATACTGGCTGACGAGAAACTGGTACGTGCTGCTGACAGAATCAGGTAACTTAGATAGTATCAGATTATTCAGAATATTCAGAATACTCGGATTATTCAGAATACTCAGAATACTCAGAATATTCAGACCCTCCAAAAAAAACTGCGAGCTTGAAAGCTCGCAGTTTTTTGGGGGGGGATTCTGATAGTTTTACTTAATGTTGGGCTCTTCCAGTCCGATGCCCTTCTTCTTGTCAACCACTTTCAGTATGAAGCCGATAATCAGGGCAGCTACACCCAGGCAGGCCAGCATGACTAACGGGGCAGTATAGTCGTAACGGACGGCAGCCTCGGCAGCGGTAATAGTGCCTGCCTTCAGTCCGTTCACAATGTCGGGGTTGGTTGTGTCAAGCACCTTTCCAATCAGCAGGGGGAACAGCCACAGACCAATGTTCTGAATCCAGAAGATGAGGGCATAGGCAGAACCGATAATCTTGGCATCGACCAATTTGGGGACACTGGGCCACAAAGAGGCGGGTACCAGCGAGAACGACGAGCCGAGCACCAGAATGGTAATGTAGGCTACGATGACGGCTCCGGCACCAGAGAATAGCGGCAGCAGGAAAGCGAACGTCAGGTGACAGCCAATGAGCAGCAGCGAACCCAGAATGAGCATGGAGGCTGCCTTGCCCTTGTGGTCAACGTACGAGCCCAGAATAGGAGTAATGAGCACGGCCAGCAGGGGGAACACGGCAAAGATGGCTTCTGCCGACTGGCGCATATAGCCCATGTAGCAGTAGGCGATGAGGGCTGCAATGGAGAGTCCCAGCAGACTGTATTTTACTGTCTTGTTCTTCTGGAAGTTGCTGGCAAAGCCTGCCGCTGCAACAACGAGCATGATGATATACTGTACGATGGTGACTTTCGAACCGGCCCAGAAGGAGTCTGCTGCCGGCTCTATCAGGTCGAGGTTGCATTGCAACATGTTGACGGCATACTTCTGGAAGGGGAAGATGGCCGAATAGTAAAGTACACAAAGCAGGGCGACGAGCCAGAAACCGCTGGAAGTAAGTATCTGCCCAAGGTCGCTGATTTTGAACGGGTCGTCTTTTTCCTCAGCCTCGCCAGTCTGTGCATCCAGTTTTTTATCCATGACGAAATACACGATGGTCATGATGAGGGCAATGCACATGAGTACCACGCCAAAGGCAACGCTACGGCTGACGCTGATTTCGCCGCCAAGACGGGCAAAGAACGGTGAGAAAATCATACACGTGGCAACGCCCAGACGAGCCAGCGCCATCTCGGAGCCCATGGCCAGTGCCATTTCACGCCCCTTGAACCACTTGACGATACCGCGCGAAACGGTAATACCGGCCATCTCGCAGCCGCAGCCGAAAATCATGAATCCGCAGGCGGCAAACTTAGCTGAGGCGGGCATGCCTTCATAGAAAGGACTGACACCCAGCTCGTCGAATACGGGAATGTAGTTCAGGTTCTCGTTGAACCATGTCTCCAGCCCGCTGCCGGCAAAGGAGTCGCTGACGGCATACCACTTGATGACGGCACCGATGAGCATGACTGCTGCTGACAGTACGGCGGTAAAACGAACACCCATCTTGTCGAGAATGATTCCGGCAAAAATGAGGAAAAAGGCAAATACATTCAGGAACACCTCCGCCCCCTGCATGGTACCGAAGGCGGTGGAGTCCCATCCGCGCTCAGAGAGCATGAGGTCCTTAATGGGTGACAGAATGTCCATGAATATGTAACTGCAGAACATGGCCAAGGCCAGTAGCAGCAACGCAGTCCACCGCATGGCGGCAGAGTCGCGTAAGGTTTTTTGAATTGTTGTCATTATTTTCTGATTATTCTGATTATTCTGAGTAATCTGATTATTCTGATTATTCTGATTATTTCTTCAACCAACGGTCGAGCCATCCGAAGTAGGTGCGCTGCCAGAGAATGCCGTTCTGTGGTTTCAGCACCCAGTGGTTCTCGTCGGGGAAGATGAGCAGCTGGGCCTCAATGCCCTTCATGCGGGCTGCATTGAAGGCGGCCATTCCCTGTGTGTAGTTGATGCGGTAGTCTTTCTCGCCATGAATGCAGAGAATGGGGGTGTCCCACTTGTCGATGAAGCGGTGGGGAGAGTTCTTGTAGGTCTTGTCGGCATTGGCAGTACGGTCGGTGTTCCAGTAGGCATCGTCGTACTCCCAGTTAGAGAACCAGTTTTCCTCTGTCTCGGTGTACATGGCCTCGAGGTTGAAGGCACCGTCGTGGGCGATGAAGCACTTGAAACGCTTGTCGTGATGTCCGGCAAGATAATAAACGGAGAAACCACCGAACGAGGCACCCACGGCACCCAGCCTGTCCTTATCTACGTAGGGCAGGTTCTGGGACGCATCGTCAATAGCCACGAGGTAGTCACTCATGCACTGGCCTGTCCAGTCACCGGAAATCTGCTCGCACCACTCAGAACCGAAGCCGGGCAGTCCGTGACGGTTGGGAGCCACGATGACGTAGCCCTGAGAGGCCATAATCATGAAATTCCAGCGGTAGCTCCAGAACTGGCTGACAGGACTCTGAGGTCCGCCTTCGCAGAAGAGCAGGGTGGGGTATTTCTTTGTTTCGTCGAAGTTCGGCGGCAGGATGACCCAGTAGAGCATGTCTTTGCCGTCGGTAGTCTTCACCCAGCGCTGCTGCACTTTCGGTTTGTCGAGTTGGTCGAGTATATGTTGGTTCTCCTGTGTGAGCTGAGTAACGAGGGTCTTCTTGGGTTTCTTCGTGTTGGGTGTGACGACGTATAGGTCGGCCGGTGCCGTGTAGGAGTGGCGCTCCATGAGCAACTGACGGCCGTTGTTCAGCATTTGCAGACTGCCGAAGTCGGCCCAGTCGTTTGTAAGCTGAGTCACCTTCGTAGTGGGCAGGGCTTCAGCTTTTTTTGACTCCTTGATGGTGACGGAGTAGAGGTTCTCTGTAGCGTGCCATACGCCGATAAAGTAGATGGTGGCATCCTTAGTGTCGCTCCAGCAGAAGTCATCGACATTAGAGTCGAACTCCTCGGTGGCAAAGAACTCACGGCCGCTCATCAAGTCCCACACGCAGAGTCGCTGGCGGTCGCTTTCATAGCCGTCGCGGGCCATGGAGAGCCATGCTACGTAGCGGCCGTCGGGCGAGAACTTCGGGTTCTGGTCGTAGCCGGGGTGCCACTTGAGGTTTTCTGTGGCGTTGACGCTCTGAGTCTTCAGCGTCTTCGTGGGATCGACTTGAGGCTCCTCGTAGCCTTCCGGCTTGCAGAGGTTCTCCGTCTCGCGCGTACCTATATTATATAGATAGATGTCTGAGTCAGTTGAGATGCTATACATGAGGCCGGTCTTCTTGCGGCAGGTGTAGGCAATGAGCTTCGAGTCAGTACTCCAGTCGAGCTGCTCGATGCCGCCGAAGGGTTCCATGGGGCACTCGTAGGGCTGGCCTTCGAGGATGTCGGTAGCGTCGTTAGCAACGACAAAGTCGTTGCCTACGGAACAGACGAAGGGGTGCTGTATGCTCTCCACGTAGTGGTCCCAGTGACGGTACATGAGGTCCGTGACCACGCGGCCGGTGGCCTTCGGCAGGTCGGCGGGGTTCTCCTTGATGATGTCGTGGAAGGGGATGCTCTTCAGCAGGATGACTTTTTTGCGGTCGGGCGAAAACTTAAAGCCTTCAACGCTGCCGTCAGTCTGCGTAAGCTGGCGGCGGTCAGAGCCGTCGGCCTTCATGCTCCATATCTCACCGCCAGAGATAAAGGCAATGGTTTCTTGGTCGAGCCATGCCGGGTCGGTCTCGTTCTTGCTGCCGGTGGTCAGCAGTTTCTGGTCAGAACCATTGGCGTTCATCATGTAGAGCACGTGGTGGCTCTTGTTGTGCTTGACGCTATAGTAGCCTACCTGATAGACTATTTTTTGTCCGTCGGGCGAGGCGGCGTAGCTACTGATGCGGCCCATGGCCCAAAGGGCTTCGGGCGTCATGCGCCTGTCGTTGACGGTCATGTTCTGTTTTCCGATTTTCACGTCTTCTTGAGCTTGGGTGGTTAGTGGGGCTGATAGGGTTAATAAGACCAATAAGCCGGATAGTGTTTTCTTTATCATAGTTGTCATGTTTTCTTTTTATTTCTTTCTTACCGGGTCGCATGTAAGTCCACAGCCTAACTTCTTGAATATCTTTCGGTCAACCTCTGACAGCATGACTGTAGAGTGTACTTGGCAGTCGCGTAGCTTAGGCAGCTGTTCGAGGGCTTTGCGGCAGCGCTCGTCACTTTCTGACACTACGCTCAGGGCCACGAGCACCTCGTCGGTATGCAGGCGCGGATTGCGCGCACCGAGGTATTCGGTCTTTGTCTTCTGAACGGGCTCAATGAGGCTTTGGGGTATGAGCTTGGCCTCATGGTCGATGCCGGCCAGGTGTTTGGTGGCATTGAGTAGCAAGGCGGCCGAACAGCCTAACAGCGGCGACGACTTGGCCGTGATGATGGTGCCGTCTTCCAGTTCGATGGCTGCGGCAGTGTGTTCGCTGAGCTCCTGTTTGGCCTGGGCTGCCACGGTGACACGCCGGTAGGCTGTCGTGATGCGAGCCTGGTTGAAGAGTAGCTGTATCTTGTGAACCTCGTCTTCGTTGTCGGCTCCGTCGGCCATCTTGTTGGTGGCGTCGTAGTAACGGCGGATAATCTCCTCGCGGCTGGCATTGCAGCACACCTCGTCGTCAGAGATGCAGAACCCCACCATGTTGACACCCATGTCGGTAGGCGACTTGTAGGGGTTCTCACCGTAGATGCCCTCAAAGAGTGCATTAAGTACGGGGAATATCTCAATGTCACGGTTGTAGTTGACGGCAATCTTGTCGTAGGCCTCCAGGTGGAACGGGTCTATCATGTTGACGTCGTTCAGGTCGGCCGTAGCAGCCTCGTAGGCTATGTTGACGGGGTGCTTCAGCGGAAGGTTCCACACGGGGAAGGTCTCAAACTTGGCATAACCGGCCCGGATGCCGCGTTTGTTCTCGTTATATAACTGAGAGAGGCAGACCGCCATCTTGCCGCTGCCAGGCCCCGGTGCGGTGACGATGACCAGTTCGTGTGAGGTTTCCACGTAGTCGTTCTTGCCGAACCCTTCGTCGGAGGCTATGAGTTCTACGTTGTGGGGATAACCGTCAATGAGGTAGTGGACGTAGGAACGGATGCCCATGCGTTCCAGACGGTGGCGGAACAGGTCGGCAGCACGCTGTCCGTTGTAGTGGGTAATGACCACCGAGCCCACCATGAAGTCGCGGCTCATGAACTCCTCACGCAGGCGGAGCACGTCCTCGTCGTAGGTGATGCCTAAGTCGGCCCGAACCTTATTCTTCTCGATGTCCTCGGCAGAAACTACAATAACGATTTCCAACTGGTCGCGCAGCTGTGCAAACATGCGTAGTTTGGAGTCTGGCTTAAATCCGGGAAGCACGCGCGAGGCGTGGTGGTCGTCAAACAGTTTGCCGCCCAGCTCCAGATAAAGCTTTCCGTCAAACTGGGCAATGCGTTCGCGGATGTGCTCTGACTGTATCTTCAGATACTTGTCGTTATCGAAACCAATCTTCATATCAGCTTACTTTTTATATCCGTTCTCACGTTGCTTCTTCAACTCTTCGGCTTGGCGCTGCATGGCTTCCAGCCGTGCTGCCAGTCCGCTCTGTTTCTTGGGGTTGTTCTTGTTCTCCTGATAGCGTGCTTCGAGAATGGCCAGCAGTTTCTCGTCGTTTGTCGTCTTACGCAGTGTCCACATAATGGCAGCACTGAAGAAGAGGGAAATGAAATAATAGAAGTTCAGACCGGCAGAGTAGTCATTGAACATAAAGAAGAACATCAGCGGCATGAGATACATCATCCACTGCATCATCTTCATCTGCTCTGCCTGCTGACCGACCATCTGGTCCTTCTGCTGACGCATGGACATGTAGGAGTAGGCAATATTGGCCACGCAGAATAAAATACAGGTCAGTGACAGATGATCGCCAATGCCCCATATATGGTTACTCCACTCAATAATCGGGTCGTACGTAGAAAGGTCGTCTATCCAGAGAAAACTCTGTCCGCGCAGCTGGATGGCATTTGGCACAAAGTTGAACATGGCAATCCAGATAGGCATCTGTATGAGCATGGGCAGACAGCCGCTCAGGGGGCTTACGCCATATTTCGAGTAGAGCGACATCATTTCCTGTTGCTTTTTCATGGCATCTTCCGGCTTGTCGTATTGCTTGGTCAGCGCGTCGAGTTTCGGCTTCAGCACGCGCATCTTGGCACTCGACATATAGCTTTTCTTAACCAACGGGTAGGTGATGGCCTTCAGCAGCAGCGTGATGAGGATGAGCACCACGCCCATGGGGAAGCCCCAACGGGTGAGCCAGTCAAACACATAGATGGTGAAGAAACGGTTGATGTACCGGAACAGCGGCCAGCCCAGGTAAACCAGCTGTTGCAGGTCGAGCTCTTTGCCAAACTTGCTCTTCTCCTCAATGTCCTGCAGCAGACGGTAGTTGTTAGGGCCTATATACATTTCGAACTCTGATGCCTGTTTGCCCGTGGGGTCGAAGGCCGTCTTAAGCTTGGCTTTATAATCCTTTAGGTAACCGGTTTCTTTCTCTTGGGGCACGCTGGTCAGCAAAGCCCCCCCCGCAAAGTTGTCCTTCGAAATGAGAACAGCCGAAAAGAACTGATTTTTAAAGGCCACCCAGTCAAGTGCCTCTTCAATCTTTTCATCTTCTTTGGCAGATGTTTCGCTCAGATAGTCTGTGCCACCCTTTGTCTCCTTATAGGTCAGCGTAGCATAGCGGTTTTCAAAGGTAAAACCTTTCTCCTGCTGACGTGCACGGCCGTCCCACTCCAGGTCCATCTGGGTGTAGTTGGGCGCAAACATACCGCTCAGTCCTTCTGCCCGCACTGACATGGAGAGCAAATAGTCTTCATTCAGGCTGTAGTCAATGACGATGGCTCCGCCGTTAGCGGCGGGCAGGGTCATGGTAACCGTGCTGTCGGT
>Ga0310694_10004945_pt1 | contig 12795 bp, 10 predicted proteins | sample 174DNAGHGhighgp2_FD_203884 | JGI IMG/M metagenome (GOLD analysis project Ga0310694, IMG submission 203884) | Sheep rumen microbial communities from Palmerston North, Manawatu-Wanganui, New Zealand - 1742 DNA GHGhigh gp2 (v2) (version 2) | ecosystem: Host-associated > Mammals > Digestive system...
GTGTCCGAACGCTTATTCAGATTGACGGAATAACCCAGTCCATAGCCTCGGTATCCAAACCACAGACCCAGGCTGTTGGCAGCTCTGGTTCCAACATATGGAGTCCAGTTCATATATTCTTCATCTGTGTCTATTACACTATGCATCTTGAGCCCCATTCGGTCTATCTTATGGCGCACTATCAGTTGCCAAGGCTTCTTAGGAACCACGATATAGCTGCTATCCGCCGTCTTAATAACGGACGAGTCGACATAGTTTTTCACAGCACGTGCAGCCTTGAAGAGAAAGAAATCTTTCTGGGCTGATACTGCCAAAGTCGTCAACAGCAGAAGTAGAAGAATATACAATCGTTTCGCTTTCATGCTGCAAAAATATAAAAATTAATTAAAAAAAGCAAGTTTGGATGCATTTTTTCGTACCTTTGCAAACATGGAAGCAACAGGAAGACCCAAAATAGCTATTATTGACAGCAATACGCTGGCAACATTAGGATTAAAACAGATTCTGCAAAATGTAATGCCTATCATGACGGTAGACACTTATGGTTCTTTCTCAGAACTATGCAGCAACAACCCTGAGAGCTATTTCCATTATTTCGTATCCATGGAAATCGTGTTGCGCAACCGTCCGTTCTTCTTGGAGCGCAGACACAAGACCATCGTCTTGACCCTTTCGCTCAGCGACGCCAGCCAATTGTCCGACTTCCACAGCCTCTATATCAACCAACCCGAGCATCTGCTGGTCAAAGCCATTCTCGCCCTCCAGCAGCATGCCCATGCCAAGGGCAAGAACCTGCCCAAGATGCCCAAGGTCTTGGAGCAGAAGATTCTGACCGATCGTGAGATAGAGGTGATGTCGTACATCGTGCAAGGCAATACCAACAAGGAGATTGCCGACATCCTGAACATCAGTTTGGCTACCGTTATCACCCATCGCAAGAACATCATGGACAAGTTGGGCATGAAGAGTGTCTCTGCCCTCACCATCTATGCTGTGATGCATGGCTATGTGGACATTAATAAAATATAGTATATGCGTAAGATTATTGTGACTGTGGCACCCGTCTGCCACGTGGGCAAGGAGATTCCTGCCGAGTGTAAGAACCCGCTGACTCCTGAGGAGATTGCGGAAGATACCATCAATTGTTATAAGGCTGGAGCCTGCGAGGTTCATCTGCACACACGCGACCTGCAGGGCAATCCTACGTTCGAACTGGATGTGTTCCGTCAGACTATCGGACTCATCCGCAAGGAAACCAACATGATTGTTCAGGGCTCTACGGGTGGACTCTCCACGCTGACGCTGGCTGAGCGCTGTGTGTCGCTCGATGTTCCTGAGGTGGAGGTGGCCTCGCTGAATATGGGCAGTGTCAACTTTGGCGAAACGGTCTATATCAACACCATGCCCGACTTGCGCTATTGGGCAAAGCGTCTTGACGAGACGAACACCGTTCCTGAGATGGAGCTGTTCGATTTAAGCCATGTCGAGTGTGCCACACGTCTGGCAGACGAGGGTGTCATCCACCGTCCCCTGCACTATAACTTCTGCGTAGGTCCAGGCAATTCGAGCAATCTTTCAGCCACAGGTCGCAATCTGGCCATGCTCTGCTCACTCATGGAGCCAGGCTGTTCTTGGGGTGTCACCCACGACTCGATGAAGGACTTCTCCATCCTGGCTTGTGCCATCGGCATGGGCGCCTCTGCCGTCCGCGTAGGTTTCGAGGATAGTTTCTATTATGCCCCTGGCAAGCGTGCGCATACCAATGCCGAATTGGTAGAGAAGTTGGTTGCCCTCATTCGAATGATGGGTTGCGAACCTGCCACGCCTGATGAAGCCCGTGCCATGCAACATATTAAACCATTTACTATTTGACTATTTACAATTTACCATTTATTGGTCAATTGAATGATTGTATTATTTATCCCCATTTCAAAATATCCAAATGAATAAATCAATTGTAAATAGTAAATTGTCAAATTGTAAATTACAGGGATTGTCAAATTGTAAATTAGTTGTTCTCGACGACGACCCTACGGGCATTCAGACCGTTCATGGCTGTCTGCTCATCACCCAGTGGGACGAGGACAGCGTGCGCAAAGGTTTTGCGGATGCTGAGCCCTTCTTTTATATATTAACGAACACGCGCGCCATGACGCGCGAGGATGCTGAGCAGGTGACGCGCGAGGCTATGGAGATGGTCGTCAAGGTCAATCAGGACTATGGCTATCGCCTCATCATCGTCAGCCGTAGTGATAGTTGTCTGCGTGGCCATTTCCCCCTGGAAACGGACGTTATGCGCCAGTGTCTTGTAGAACATGGATACAGCGTTTACGAAAAGACGCCCTTCTGCCCCGCCTTCATCGAGGCTGGTCGTGTCACCATCGACGGCGTGCATTATATGCGTGATGGCGAGCGCCTCATTCCCGTTAGCGAGACCGAGTTTGCGCGCGACAATGTCTTTGCCTATCACACCTCCGTGCTCCGCGATTACATTCAGGAGAAAGGTGCCGACCCCGACGATTACATCATCGTCAATGCTCAAGGCTACGACGAGCTCTATCGTTTTGCTGATCATCTGACATCAGACATCATCCCTCAAACATCTGCCATCGTCATCCGAAGCAGCAGTTCGCTGCCTAAAGCCATCAGCGGCATCAGCGACATTTCCCTACTCGACCGCACCATCCTGAAACAAGCGGGTGTAGGTTGCTTCATTGTGGGTTCTCACGTCAAGAAAACCACCCAGCAGCTGGAGCACTTGTTGCAGCAGGAGGGCACCTGCGCCATTGAGGTCGACGTACAGCGTATCTTAGATGATGCACCCCTACTGATGAGCGAGACGCTCGACACCATCCAGCAAGTGGTGGATATGGGCCTGACACCCGTTGTCTATACCTCTCGTCAGGAAATCCGTCTCGACGATGCTAACCTTCGCCAGCACTTAGGCCAGCAGGTCAGCGACTTCCTCGTCGACATCGTCTATCGCCTGCCCTTCACCCCCGCTTATCTCGTGGGCAAGGGAGGCATCACCTCGCACGACATACTGACCAAAGGCTTAGGCATCAAGTCGGCCCGTGTCTTAGGTCAGATCATCAATAGCGTACCTTGCGTCATGGCGGAGAAATTCCCCTACATCATCTTCCCTGGCAATGTAGGCAATGAGCAATCGCTCAGTGAGGTATTCAACAAATTAAAAGGTTAGGAAATTCCTAACCTTTTAATTTTCACTATTCACTGTTCACTATTCACTGTTCACTATTCACTGTTCACTTATAATGGGCTTTTCAGGATTGATAAACGCGAAAAGCACCGCACTCACTATCAGCATCACCGCTATCATGTAGAGCGGCAGGTTGTAGTTGCCCGACTGCTGCACCAGCTCGCCAAACAAGATGCCACAACAGAATCCACCTATGTTGCCAGCTGTGTTCATCGCTCCACTCAGCGTGCCTGCATGGCGCTTGCCCAAGTCGATGCACAGCGCCCATGCCGAGGGCAGCATCAGGTCGAAGATGCCAAAGCACAGCGACAGGAATACGAATACCGCCATCTTGCCTGGAATGAAAGCAGCCAGAAACATGCACACCGCTGACACTGCTAACGATGTGGAACCCAAGGCCTTACGTCCCACCTTGATTCCATAACGGTTCGTCAATTTGTCCGTCAAGTGTCCACCGGCTATGTTGCCTATCATACTCATCACAAAAGGCACAGCCACCGCATACGTCAGCTCCGTCTTGTCAAATCCGCGCCCCAACTCCATAAACGTGGGGAACCATGAGAAGAAGAACCACGAGCCAAAGGCATAGAAGAAGTACATGCCGCAAATCAGCCAGAAGTTAAGGGAAGAAGTATAAGTGAAAAGTGAAAAATTTGCTGCCGCGCGGCCATCATCCTCAGAAACAGCGGTAGCAAATTTTTCACTTTTCACTGTTCCCTTTTCCTTATAATAAGCGTACCACACCACGGCCCAGACGACGCCCAGTGCTCCCAGCAGATAGAAGGCTGAGCGCCATCCTACCCACATCATCACAGGAATCACCACAAAGGGCGTCAGTGCGCCTCCCATGCGTGATGCAGCCCACACGTAGCCCTGAGCCTTGCCCACTTCGCCTTTCTCAAACCATCGGCTGATAACGCCCGTCGAACAAGGCGACGATCCTGCCTCACCGATGCCAAACATAAAGCGGATAACCAGCAGCGAAGCCAGTCCTCCTGCCAAGCCCGTGAAGGCCGTGAATGCCGACCACCACAGCACGATAGCAGCCAGTATCTTCCTGTGTCCGAATCGATCGCCCAGCGCACCCATCGGAATCTGCATCAGTCCATAGCTCAGGATGAATGCACTCTGCACCCATCCCCACTCCGACGGACTTAGGTTCAGGTCGTGCATGATGCTCGACCCCGCCACACTGATATTGATTCTGTCCAGGAATGTCACCATGCCCAGAATCACGAGCATGGCTAGAATCACATTCTTATTTTTCACTGTTCACTATTCACTGTTCACTATTCACTTTTACAGTCCTAAGAACTTGCGCAGTCCTTTCACGCCCAATATGGGACTCGACAATACCGGCTTTCCCGTCAATTCTGAGAGTCGCTGTTCCATGCGAGCCATCGAACCCTGAGCCAATACAAAGGCGTCCACCTTGTCGGCTATCTTTGCAGCTGCCTCGGCTATCAAGCGGTCGTGCGTCTCGCCATCGCCACTCTGTCCTGCAGCAAATGCTCCGTCAGCCAGTCCTTCCACTAGCGTCACCTCGCGGCCCGCCTTCTTCGCCTCGTTCTGCAACAATCGGCAGGTGGGGTCCAGCGTCGTGGGCAATGTCGATATCACACCTATGCGGTCGTAGTTCTGCACTGCCTGTGCAGCCATCGGCTGGTCAATGCGAAACACGGGTATGCGTGCGTACGTATTACCATAGTCAGCCACGTCGCCCACACTCGAACACGTGTTGAACACCACGTCAGCACCAGCATCCGCAGCAGCGTTGTAGTAAGCCAGCAGTCGGCGCCTTACGGCAGGTGTCACCTCGTTGTTGGCAATCACCTCTTTGATTAATGACGAGTCTGCGATGTGGTTCACGTTCACCTCAGGCATCAGTTCTGCAAAAATCTTGGTCAGGGGCTCCACCAGAGCCATGGCCGTGTGTACACAAATTACGTTAATCATTGTCTTGTTTGTTTTATCGTTTATCACTTATCGTTTATCACTCCAAGTCCATCTGTCCCGAATAGCTGATGCCCTCCCTTTTCCGCGACATCACATCGATAGAGGTGTTACCATTGTCCATCACTTCCAGCTGATAGTCCAGCAAGTCATCCTCATTCTTCACCTTCAGGCGAATCAGGCGCTTCCCTTTCTTGAACCCATCGTCCTCATAATTGCTGATAGGCGCTGTGAAGTTCAGTCCCGAGTTCGCCCCGAACGAAGCCTCATAAGCCACCCCGATGTACGGCAGATACGACACCAGCGTGTCGCCCTTCACCTCCAGCGACCAGTTGCTCGTCACATTCTTCGAGCCGAATCGCCTTGCATACATCATGTTGATGTCTATCTTATAGTGCCGCTTGTCTAGCGCCTCGCGCACCATCTTCGCCTGCTCCGCTTCCTTGGCCTCACGTTCCGCCTTGGTCATCGTTGAGCATGCCATCAGTAAGCTCCCCATCAGGACACTTACCACAACCATTATTTTCTGTTTTAGCATATTTATTCGTTTACGGATGCGAAGTTACGAATTATTTATGTAACTCCAAGAGATTTTCTGCCTTTCTTTAGTTAAATTATTCCAAAAATAGGAGAGATTTACATTTTATTACGAATATAATTATTATATTTGCAATAAAATAATAAAAAACGATGAGTGAGATAGATATTAAAAATCCGTTTGTCGTAGGTAAGTACTTGTCGGACAAGTATTTCTGCGATAGAGAAGAAGAAACTGAGTTCCTGCGAAAACAGATTCAAAATGGTAGGGATGTGGCACTCATTTCGCCACGTCGTTTAGGAAAATCTGGGCTTATCCAGCATTTCTTTAATCAGCCCGATATAAAAGAAAAGTACTATGTATTCTTCGTTGACATTTATGCTACCACATCGTTAGCAGAGTTTGTTTATGCATTAGGAAAAGAAATATATACACAACTTAAGCCTCAGACTACACATTGGAAAGAGAATTTCTTTCAGATGATAAAATCCTTCAGAATCGGATTGAAAGTGGATACATTTACCGGAGCACCATCTTTCGATTTGGGGCTGGGCGACATTCAAGTTCCACAAACAACACTCGACGAAATCTTTGCTTATATCGAAGAAGCCGACAAGCCTTGCATTATAGCCATTGACGAGTTCCAGCAAATCGGCGAATACGTAGAGAAAAATGTAGAGGCGCTTCTGCGTACAAAGATACAAAAATGCCATCGTGCACAGTTCATTTTCTCAGGCAGCAAACGCCACATTATGAGCAATATGTTCAACTCTGCCTCGAAACCTTTTTATCAGAGTGCTATTAGTATGGGGCTGGAGTCTATTCCCATTGACACCTATTCAGATTTCGCCAAATCCCTATTTGAAGAAAGAGGAAAACAGATTGAGAAAGAAACGATTGAGACTGTTTGGAATCTCTACGGTGGATATACATGGTTCGTACAGATGATGATGAACGAATTGTATGCACTAACCCCAGAAGGTGGAACCTGCATCCCTGCTATGATTAGCGAAGCTAAGAGCAATGTCATCATGGCCCAGGAAAACAGCTATAAAGATTTACTGTCGAACATTCCGCCTAAACAGAAAACCGTTCTGCAAGCCATAGCCAAAGAAGGCATTGCCCAAAACATCACTTCTTCAAAATTCATCAAGAAGTATAATCTCAATTCTGCCAGCTCTGTACAGGCAGCAGTCAAACTCTTGTTGAAAAATGATATAATAACCCATACGGACAATGGATATCGTGTCTACGATTTCTTCTTGTCCGAATGGTTGGCAAAAGTATATTAGTTTTTACTAATTCCATTATTTTTTCGCACATTTTCGCCTTTTTATTTGGAAGATATTGTTTTTTCCCCTATCTTTGTCCCGTAACTAATGTCTAAAGCTACAAATGGAGATATTCCTTTTTACAAATCTCTTTTGTGACATCTGGGGCACAGCAGTCGTTGTCTTTTGGATTATTGTGGCATTGGTAGCTTATGCTTTTAGGGAGCAGCTAATCCAGATTGCCGTTTTCATCGGTACCTTCATGGGCATCGGTGCATTATTATTCTGGTGGATTTTCGACAATGCTGCATTAGGAGCATGGATAGGTTTTGGCTTTGCGGTATTTATCGGCATACGAACCATCTTGGAATCACTAGGAACAGAATACGACACTACCTTTAAATATGCGTATTATCTCATCTCCCTACCCTTTTGGCTACTCAACAGAATACAACTCATCCTTACAGGACCATGGCGGTACCTCTTTAAATATATCAGCATTGGAGAAGAAAGCAGGAACATTCTTCGTCCAGTATTTTATGTAATCCAGATATTACTTTATATTGCCACTACTCCATTGCGACTTCTAAATGCCATTCTTTACAATCTTTTCATCTATGGCATCACCGAACTATATGATTTATTCTACGAAGTGCTGGTTCCCAGTAACATTGATGAAGGTTATGGACAAGGAGTACTGGAATGGCTTTACATGCTACCGTGGCGCATACTCAAATACCCCCTCTTCCATGGCAGCCTTGTAATAATAGAAAGTTTTATCTGGACCATCATAGACATTTTCATTCCAACTATTACCATGTATCATGGCACCAATCTCAATGCTGCCATATCCATTGTCGGAAGTTCCAAGCGCAATATCAGCCTATGGAACAACTGGCTTGCAGGCACCTTCAAGGCAAGCGATAGTGCCAATGGCTGGGGAGGCCTTGGGGTATATTTCAGTCCCTCCCGCCGAATCGTTACCATGTATTCTGCCCGAGCAGGTGGTGAACCTGTCTTTATCGCTTGTCGTGTATCATTCGGTAAAATTCTCAATTATTCATTAGCCCCTCGCTATATCGAATCTAATACAGGAGGATCAGGTCGCCACTCCGTTCTAAACAGCTATGCTGACAAAAACGGATATACCACCGCAGAATGGTGGAATGGCAGCTATTGGGAATATTGTATGTTTGATTGGCAAAACCGCTATAACCACCCCTGGCGCATCCGCCCTATCTATGTCTTCAACATCCGTACTGGCAGAGCCCAGCATATTGACGGAGGCATGCGTCATTGGCTCTTCGACCCAACCATTTTCAATGATATTACCGACGACATCATCAACAATTACAAACGTTTCCTTATCATTATCATTGCCTTTCCTCTCCTCTGTTTAGGATACCGTTGGCTGAGTTCGCCCTTTCACAAAGTTCAGCCCTACAACCCTGTCCAGGAGACTACCGTCCCAGAAGAGAGTCCAGAAAAGAGTGCTACAGAGCCTACTTCCCAGAAACCTGTCTATCCCAAACCATCATACGACCCAAAAGCTGTTCAAAGACCTGCCTACCAAAACATGTACCAAGCCCCTCAAAGACCGACTTCGAATACCACTTCCAAAAAGAGGAAGAAGAAGCAGTCAGTTCAGAGGGGCACCACTCCTGCTTCAAACAGCCAAAGTACAGGGTTCCACTTGCAGAAGGTTGACCATATCCCCACTTCGGGAAATTCCTCTAACAATAGTCAAGGCTTTCATTATGAGCGAGTGGATCATGTACCTTGATAATACAAAACATGAAAGTTTGTTAAATTATATATGATTACTGCATATATAACAAAAACTTTTTCTTATCTTTGCAATGTGTTTTTAGCACTATAACAATTTTTATGTAAACTAAAAAATGTTATTGTCAGTTCTACCGTAGAGGTTTCGAATTGGCAGAGTGGGGGGTTAAGGAGCCCCCTTTTTAATTTAAACATAAACAGCTTTTATTATGATACATCAAAGAGCTTTTATTTGCGGACATTTTACTTCAAACAATGTTCAAGGCCTCACAAAGCAATTAACCGAATGGGGATGGCAGAAAGGAAATGTTTCTGTCAAAGAGGCAGTAAAAGAAGGCTACTATACTAGCTTTCAAAACTTCATGTTTTCCAAATCACTCTCACAAGGATGTTATACTTTTTGCCGTCCAATTAATAGTCAAGTACCCATCGGTAACACATCCATACAAGTACAAGAAATACAGCTGAATATTCTTCCTTTAAATGTTGTCATATTTTCCATTGAGATAGAACAGCATTCAGACAGCATCAAAGAGCTTTGCATGACAATTAGAAAATTGCGAAATTGTCGACGCTATAAAAACATATCTAACGAGTGGACACAATTTGTGGTTCGCCCCTTAAAAGATGCATGCCAGTTCTTAACAAATAACCCTAATGCATCATATATTGATTTTGTCGAGAACAGTGACAGAATGAAAATCATGAAGGTTGTATGGTCGGACAACGGATTTGAACATCTTGACACGATTAATCGCAAATGCCTACTCTACAACCTTTGCACTTCTGACAACAAGACTAATGATGAGGGAACGCTTACCGACGAGACACATAGACATATTCTCAATAAAATACGTGATTACTCACTATCTGTTTTTAAACAATGGGAAGCCCTTTCATTGCCAGACTCATTTACAGTACTATATTATGAGGCCATGCCCGATGGCATTATTTCTCAACAGATGAATCGAAAGGGTGTCATAGAGTCATATGACCCCTGGGCATTACATTTCAAACTTCTCTATATTTATACATTATTCCAGAAGTGTTATCTTTTCAAACTCAACAATAGCCATTTTGAGATATTGCATGACATGGCCGGATGCCAAGAAACTAATTCTCTACAGAATATCAAGCAAATCATCAATCCACATACCACACCTCTTCAGCAATTAATAAAAGAGATGAACATTTTTGAAAACCGTTATGTATTTTATAACATTTCCTATAATATGTTCACCATGGATCTTTATAAAAGCATTTATAAGGGACTACAAGTTTCACAGGAACGACGAGAGATTTATAGAATAATCAAATCGGAACAAAAGGAAGCTGATGCCTCTAACATAAAGGCACTCAACAATATCCTGCTATTACTATCGCTCTTTACCCTATTCTCTGCCATCTTAGCTGCGTGTCAACTATTAGAGAACATCCTACCATTCGATTGGTGGCTACCCAGTAAAGCAATCGGTTATCTAATAATAACATTACTCTTACTATTACTTTTCAGTTTTATGATATGGAAGATGTCCTCGTCTCATTCTAAACGAAAATAAAAGTTCTTAATTTAAGATGAGATAGGCATATAGGATAAAAATACTATAACCAATATCACATTAGGAGTATCACTATTATTAATAAGGTGGAAATGTTAAAGCTGGAACATTTCCGCCTTTTTATTTGGAAGATATTCGTTTTTCCTCTATATTTGCACCTTGCAAATGCAAAATATCACAAAATAAGTAATTTGAAGCAATGAAAGGAATGACAAAGGAAACGATTTTTTGCCGAGCGGTTCTAAGACAAAGTTAATACGTTGTCTGTGAATCGGCAGGTGGATTGTGCCTTTTCATTCGCCAAAGAGTTCTTTGACTTATTGCTACAATTGTCTGTTTTGTGATAGAGAAATCAACTAAGAAGACTCTATGATAGTAAGGGCATGGCATTTCGGTGCTTTGCCCGATAACTCTTGCGCCCCTACACACGGGGCATATACCTTAATTATTAGTTATGTTTTAATGTGATTGATGTTTGATTATGATGAATGAGAACAGATTGATTGACGATTTTTGGAAACAGACCAAGACTACTATCTGGAAACACATGGACGCTATGGCAGTGAACTATGCTGTCTATTCTAATCATTTGAGGAGCTTCGCTCCGTTTCTAACTGACAAGGACGTATATATTTATGCCAACACAAAGAATGTGGTTGTGGTGTGCGTAGATAGTTGCGGACACAGCGACGAACAGATTTATGAGGAATCTGAACAGCTTGACATGCTGATTTACAGCGCAGGCTTTGAACTGCGTGAGAGCATGGTTTGGAAATTGGTAGAGACTAAAAACATTATCAAGAACCGCTTGTCGAACAGCGGTTACGAAATGGATGTGTACGGAGTCCTACTGACAGAGGCAAGCATCACCAATGCTGATGAATTGGAGAATGTGTGGGATGAGTACAAAATTAAAGTGATTGAAGGCTTTAGCAGCCTGAAACACAGATGGGCTTCCGTGAACAACGACGAGGACAACGATGCAAAGAAGTATTTCGATGTATTGATTGATGATAAGTGGGATGTGAAGTGCGAGTCGTTGTTTAGTGATAATGATGATGACGAATTTGAGGAATTGTTGAAAGACTTTATAGGAGCCAAAATAGCCCCTGAAGGCGACGATACTTTAGAAGACAATTCGGAGGAAGACGAGGAGGAATCAGATGACGTTGAAAATACGCCAGATGACGTTGAGGAAAAACCAGACAACAACGAGGATGACACCCCCACGGTTTCTAGTGGAGAAATAGAGCAGAACGACACGCACAGTGTGAAGGTGCAGATTCTGAACCCCATCAAGAATGCGCGTAAGGAACTGGATAGGCTGGTGGGTTGTCGCGACATCAAGCGACGCATGGATGAGTTGCTGTCGCTGACACGATATAACAACATGAAACGGGAGATGTGTCCTGACAGCAAGCAGCATGAGGTGTCGCTACACAGTGTGTTCTTCGGACGACCAGGGACGGGCAAGACGACGGTCTGCAAGATATTCGGTTCGCTGCTCCACGATGTGGGCGCACTGTCGAAAGGACATGTGGTGGTGTGCGACCGTAGCACCTTTATCGGAACGCTGTGGGGCGACGAGGAAAGAGCTATGCGTCAGGTGGTGGACTTGGCACGCGGAGGGGTGCTGATGCTGGACGAGGCTTATCTGCTGAACGGACAGAACACCAACGACCCGGGCAAGATGGTGATTCAGCTGCTGATGAACCTGCTGGCTGACGAGAAACAGCGCGACTTGGCAGTGGTGATCTGTGGATACAAGGAGCCCATGATGAAACTCTTGGAGACGAACCCTGGCCTGCACTCCCGATTTCCCAACCGCTTCGAGTTTGCCGATTTCAGTTTCGAGGAACTGCTGGACATTACCCAACAGCGCATCCGTGAGTACGACTATCACTTCACGCGCTCGGCATGGGAGAAGTACAAGCAGGTGCTGCAGGAGGCTTACGCCCAGCGCGACCCGATGACGTGGGGCAATGCCCGCTTCATAGCCAACCAACTGGACCGAATCTATCTGCAACATGCACGTCGATGTGTGAGCCACTCGAAGAAGATGGACCGGCAACACTTGCAGACGCTGACGCCTGCAGACATCACGCCGATGGAGGTGCAGAAACGTCGTCCGCATGTAGGATTCTAGTAACTCACTATGAACAAAGTCATAGGGCAGGAAGGCTGCAAGTGGCCTTCCTGCCCTATTTTCTTTTACGATTTAGCTTGAATCAATCCTACTTCGGTATCATCAGCTTACGTAACGATTCTTTGTACCCTTCCTCAAATGGAGAATCATCATCAGGATAGATTCTGCGGTAGTCCTCTTCCAATGCATCCAGCAGCTCTGCAATGAGCAACCACTTTTCGGCTGGTTGTCTCTTCACCTTCTGCTGGGTGAGGCGGTAACGCACTGCGACGTAAGCCTGATACAGGGCTATAACGTCACTTTACTAAAACGGCTCTGCGTGT
>Ga0310694_10004946_pt1 | contig 12792 bp, 11 predicted proteins | sample 174DNAGHGhighgp2_FD_203884 | JGI IMG/M metagenome (GOLD analysis project Ga0310694, IMG submission 203884) | Sheep rumen microbial communities from Palmerston North, Manawatu-Wanganui, New Zealand - 1742 DNA GHGhigh gp2 (v2) (version 2) | ecosystem: Host-associated > Mammals > Digestive system...
GAAATCCTCGAGTGCCACGAACAGGCAAGGCTGTCGTTCACCTTCCCCTACCTGAGCATGAACGACGTGATGAAAGTGGTGAAAAAGAGTGACTTAAAGGTAATCGAACAGGCCTTTGACAACGTGTGCTCAATGACCATCGAGGCCGACGCCGACAAAGTGCCTGCCCTGCGTGAGCAGTTCGCCAATATCGACGGCACTAGCATCATCGACTGACCATCGGTATTTTTTCAGTTTTATTGAGTTACAAGAGCCTTTCTTTCCAATGGAAGCGGGCACGCACGTGGTCATCCCCCTCGATGGTGATGCTCATGTTGGTAATCATCGCATCGGCATCGTCGATGACAACTTGGGCTGTCTCTCCGTAATGGGTCTCCTTGATGAAAGAGATTTCCATGCGCTGGATAAAGAACTGATCATAGCAATCCATGTCAAACAGATTCATCAGATGCGAGAGGTAGCGCACGGTGTTGACATGACGATTGAAGTCGCAGTCCATATAACCGAAGGTATAGTCCACTGCATGTCCTTCCTCGATGGGACGAAGGCGGCTCATCGGCTCGATGGGACAAGGCAGGTCTGATACCTTGTCACTGATATAGCCCAACTGGGAAATGTCCACACTGGCACGGGTGTTCATATCGATCACCATCCAGATGGTGCGCACATAGCCCAAGGGATTGCCATCGGCATCGTCGAGCCGCATATTGCGCTGCGAGAAGTGGCGGTTGTAGTCCTCAATCCACGTGGTAAGGCGGTAATTGGTATCTACCTTGGGATAAGCCTTCATCTCGATGGTGACACGCGACAGCACCCACACCTGATTGTCCTGAATCAGGCGGGCATAGCCTGCTCCCCATGAGTTGGCATGGAATGTCGCCACCTCGATGATACGGGTCATCAACAGCGTCAGAGGCATTTCGCCCTGCGGGTTACACTCGCCGGCAGCGAGGTAATAGTCTTTGTAAAAGACTTTTTTATCGTTATCACAGCTCATTGGTTTTCTTGATTAAATAGTTATCCAATATCACTAATGCCGCCATCGCCTCGACAATGGGCAGGGCACGCGGCAGCACACAGGCATCGTGGCGGCCACGGGGTTGCAATCTCACGGGATTGCCCTCAAGGTCAACGGTAAGCATCTCACGCATGAGTGTGGGGACCGGCTTGAAGGCGATGCGCATCACGATATCCTCGCCATTACTGATTCCGCCCTGGATGCCGCCCGAGTGGTTGGTTATCGTTCCGATTGTTCCATCCTCACGTTTCTCAAACACGTCCATCGCTTCACTGCCTCGCTTGGTGGCCATATCAAAGCCGTCGCCATACTCAAAGCCATGAACCGACGGAATGCTCATCATCGCCGCGGCTAACTGGGCTTGCAGTTTACCGAATACCGGTTCACCCAGGCCGACGGGAACACCATCAGCAATACACTCGATAATGCCACCCAGGGTGTCACCCTCGGTGGCAGCCTCAAGAATGGCGCTATCAAACTTGCCTTCATCGGTGACATGACCCACCTGGACGATTCTCGAAGTGATGGTGACACCCAGCTTATTGAGCGCCTGCATAGCAATACCACCTGCTACCACCCGAGCCACGGTCTCTCGCGCCGAAGCACGGCCGCCGCCACGATGGTCGCGGATGCCATACTTCGATTGCCAAGTGAAATCGGCATGATTGGGACGATAACAGTCACTTAGCTTGTCATAATCCTGGCTGTGAGCATCACTATTGCGCACGATAAAGCCAATGGGTGTGCCCAAGGTCTGGCCCTGCCAGAGACCCGACAGCACCTCTACCCTATCCTGCTCGTTGCGCGAACTGGTACCCACGGCCTGCCCTGTGCGACGGCGATCCACAAAGCGTTGCAACTCGTCCAAATCGATAGCCACGCCAGTCGGCATGCCGTCGAGCACACCACCCATCGCTGGACCGTGTGACTCACCAAAAGTGGTGAGCGTCAATATTTTGCCTATGGAATTCATTCTGTCTTCTCAGCTATCAGGTCAACGGTTTCGGCACCCACAAAGGCTACCAACGCCTGCGGGTCGATTTTGAACTGGAGGCCGCGCACTCCTGCACTCACATAGATGTAGTCATAGAGGATGCACGTCTCGTCAATATAGGTAGGAAACGGCTTCTTCATGCCCACAGGCGAACAGCCGCCACGAATGTAACCCGTGGTAGGCAGCAGTTCCTTCATGGGAATGAGGTCCACCTTCTTGTTTCCCGACACCCGTGCGGCTTTTTTCAGATCGACTTCCTCGGCTCCTGGGATGACACACACCAGGTGCCCTGTCTTATCGCCCTCGAGGATGAGGGTCTTGAAGACTTGATCGATATTCTCGCCCAACTGGTCGGCAATATGCTGAGCGCCCAAATCGGTCTCATCCACCTCATAGGGGATCAGTTCATACTCGACAGATGCAGCATCAAGCAACCTCGCAGCATTGGTTTTATTTATTTTTTTCATCGTTTTTTGTCTTTATTGCTGCAAAGTTACTACTTTTGCGGCTACAGAACAAAAATTTAAACAGTATAGATACAATGAAAAAGCTCTTTTTAGCAGCAATTGTTGCCATCGCAGGATGGATCAACATTCAGGCACAAGGTATGCCTGCACCTGAGAAATTCAACGAATACCTCGAACAAGTAGCCAAGATGGACCAAACCAAGGCAGAATTCCTGATGACTGCCACCATGGAGTCCCTGGCCAAGGATCCCGTGCGCTACCGCCAAATGATGGAACTTGCCGAAAAGCGTTTCAGCGACCCTGCCGACCCCATCCACAACGAGGTCCTTTATATGGCTGTGCTCAAGCACACTGCCGAGAAGTACGTTCTCAGCGGTGCTGAGAGAGAGAAACAGCGCCTCTTGCTTGAGGGTGCCAAGAAGAACATGATCGGCTCCATTGCTGCCGACTTTGACTTCATCACCCCTAAGGATAAGGCCGCCCGTCATCTCAAGGACCTGAAGGCCGACTACATCCTCATTTACTTCAACAACCCTGACTGTGAGTCCTGCGAGAAGGTAAAGGAGCGCTTGGCTAACAGTGAGCTCATCAACCAGCTCATCAACGACCAGAAACTCATTGTGCTCGCCATCTACCCCTACGACGACCAGAAACTTTGGAAAAAGGCCAAATATCCCTCAATGATGATCAACGGTTGGAACCAGAGCCGCCAGATCGAACAGCTCGAACTGTATGACCTGCCCACCCTGCCCTGCTTCTACCTGCTGAACAAGGATTACAAGGTGCTCATCAAGAATGAGGGCAGCCTCAACAAGGTTGAAGCCATGCTCAAGAATCTGACGTCCGAGAAAGAAGCAGTCGAGCCTGCCACCGAGCCCGTTGCGTCCACAGGCAAAAACACGCAGATAGCCAAGCCTGCACCTCAAAACAAACCGGCTTCGCTGGCCAAGCCCGCCCCGGTAGCCACTCCCGCACCCGCCGATGACCCCAACACGGCCCGCTGCGAGCAGATGTTCGGATTCCTGCTTGAGAACAAGGGTCAGGAGTTGTTTGACAACCTGTCGGACTTGGTAAAGAGCCAGGCAAAGCCCGAAACGTTTAATGGTATCCTGTCACAGGTTGAGAGCCAGGTTGGTAAATATCAGAGCCATGAGCCCTGGCAGATTCAGCAACTGCAGGGACAAAAGGCTTACACCTCCATCGTTAACTTTGAGAAGACCCAATTGGGCATGGTCATCGTGTACGATGAGCAAGGCAAGATGCTGGGCTTTAACCTTGTTCCCGTACAAGCCATCAAGAACTAAAGACCAAATAATAATGAAATACACATCAGGGGGGAGCCAAAAACTCTCCCCTGTTGTTTTAGCGTGACATACGTTTCAAGACATTGTAGCTGGGAAGGATGCCGAGCTCACCAGCCTTACTCAGGTCAGCAATACCCAGGGTCTTATTCCCCATGCGCAGGTACATCAGGCCACGGTTGTAATAGGCCTCAGCCAGGTCAGGCTTGAGTTCTATTGCCGTGCTGTAGCAACTGATGGCACTGGTATAGTCACCCTGGATCATATAGACATTGCCCTTGTTGAAATGGGCATACACATTCTTGGGCGAGAGTTTGATTGCTTCATCCAGGTCGGCCATCATCAGGTTGAGGGTTGTCACATCCTGGCGTTGACGCAACATCGTCAGCGTTTTGGCATCAGGAGCTTCACCCTGCAGTGAAGCATTCTTCTCATCAAGAGCCTGGGCCATCATATACTGCATGTAGTGGGCATCAGCACGCAACATGTAAGCCAGCATAAACTGGGGGCTCAAGGCAATGGCCGCATCGGCATCGGCTATGGCGGCTTCGGGATTCTTGACCGTCAAGTAGTCCAATCCACGTGCCAAGTAATCAATGCTGCGCGGTTTGGCATGGCCCAACAACGAGTTATAGTACTCGATGTCTCTGAAGTGTCGCTGGATATCCTCCTCGTCGAGTTGAGACTCGCCACTGATGAGCGTTAAGGTGGAGGGCAACAAACGGGTGTCGTTGACATCACTGATCTCACGGATGAAGTGAGTCTTACCATTGAGTTTGTTGTCACGCGCATAATAGGATAAGGTGAACATGGGCATGGGTTCCACCTCGATGTTATCGTTCTGGATGTGGCCGCGCTGACGATTGGCATACTCAGGCTTGACAGGATCGTTGTCTGTCACTGTGAGCAGCGTGTTGAAGCGGTTCATGATTTCCTCGGCGGTCTCGGGTTCATCCTCCACGCCCATTGCCCGTTGCTCCGCTTTTTTGATGGCGGCAGTGGCTTCGATCTCAGCAGGATTAAATGTCGATACATGCGTCTTGTTACGCTTGAATATCGCCATTGCCTTTTCATAATCGGCATCCCCACCCTTGGTGTCGCCCATACGCCGCTTGGCCTCACCACGCGCCATGTATCCGGCCTCAAAATCAGGATACTTCTTCAGAATCGCTGTGAAGTCTTTGACGGCCTCGCGGAACTGACGTGTGCGCATGTGCAACAGAGCCCGATTATAAAGAGCCATGAAGTTAGACGGATTGCTCTTGAGCACAAAGTCAAAATCGCTGATAGCCTTGTTGTTATCGCCCACCTCGGCACGCAGCAAGCCACGGTTGAAGTGCGCCTCCTGGCTGGCAGGATCAAGGCCAATGGCATAGTCATAGTCAGCCATCGCTCCGAAATAATCGTCAAGATTATACTTCATGTAGGCCCGGTTGATGAAATAGCCTGAATAGCGCGGTTCCAGCAGGATGGCACTGTCCATATCGGCGACCGCCGATTCAAAGTCGTGATTGGCACGAGCGGCAATCTCGGCCCGCATGACATAGGCCGAGGCATTGTTCTTGCTCAGGGCGATGCCTCGGTTCAGGTTTTCAAGAGCGCTCACGGTATCCTTGCGGACAAGGTTCATCTGCGCCAGACCGATATAGGCACGGTCGTTGCGGCGGTCCAACTGAAGCAGACGGTCAAAGGTCTGCTGAGCCTCGTCATAATTCTTCAGAGCACTCTCACACACCGCACGGTTAAACAGCAGGTTCTTGTCCTCGGGCATGAGCTTGAGACCGGCGTCATAATCCTCGACCGCTCCGGCATAGTTGCCCAAATTCTGACGCGAAACGCCCCGCACCTGATAGGCATCGACAATGAACGGGTTGCGTTCAATCGCCAGCCCGGCATCTTGCTCAGCGCCCTGATAGTCCTCTAAGCTGATTTTAGCCACCGAGCGGTAGAAATAAGGCTCGGCAAGAAACGGCTTCGCCTTGATAGCCTGGTTAAAGTACTGGATGGCAAGGATATAATCCTCAAAGTAGAGCGCATTGCGGCCGATATTCACCACTTGCTCGGTGTTGATCTGACCCTGAACATTGATAACCCCGGTCAGCAACGCGACCAGCAACACGATTAGCCGATATGTTGTTCTAATTTTATTCATTACCCCTATATAACGGCAAAAGTAGGCAAAAAATTTAGATATTCTTGTGGGATGGGGAAAATTTTAGTAATTTTGATGTTTCAAACGATCAGAGAGACTCAAAATAATGAAAAAATATATCGTCATCAGCCTTTTGCTCGCCATGATTCTGGCTCCTGCCACCATGGATGCCCGCAAAAAAAAAGACAAGAAAATGGAAAAGCGGAGCGTAAACGTGGAGAACGTCATCAACGATGTGGAGCAGCCCATGCGGGAGGTCGCCATCACCAACCCTGCACAGCAGCTGTACGGTGAATGGGACATCATCAGCATGCGCAAGAAGAAGGTCTATACCCGTGAGCGTGCCTATCTGTACCTGGACTTTGCCGGTGGGCATAAAGTCTATGGCAGCAATGGCTGCAACATCATCAACGGCACATTCCAGTTGAGTGGCAACAACCTCTTGTTCAGCGATTTTATCTCTACCGATAATTCCTGCCACAACGTTACCGCCGAGAAGACCATCATGCACGCGCTAGCCGACGTTCGCCGTTACACCCTTGAGACACAATACAACGCTCAATACCTCAACCTGATGAATGCCAAGGGTACTGTCGTCATGGTGCTCAAGCGGCACAATCTGGACGCAATGAATGGCGCCTGGCTTGTCAAGGAGATTGATAACGAGAACGTGAGCGAACTCAATATGCGCCTGGTCATCGACGCCGTGATGCAGACCATCCACGGTGACACGGGATGTAATATCATTAACGGCATCATCACCCTTGACCCCACCAAGGACATGGCCATCCAGTTTGAAGACCTGCACTCCAGCGAACACATGTGCGAGACCATCGACAACGAGACGGCATTGCTGTTGGCACTGGAGAAGACTGAATCCTGTAAACGCATCAACCAGAATCAGATGGCGCTGCTGGACAACAAGGGCAATATCGTCCTGGTGCTCCAGCGTATCAAACTCCGTTAACCCCTTTTTCCACAACATATACAACATGCCCCGCCATAACCATCTCGTGGTCGGCGGGGCGAACGGCTTTGCCCTATATCGGGGCTATCATCTATTACCGTTTACGTTTATAAAATTCATTTTGGCTCATTTCTATTACATCAGCGGTGATCCTTGTCACGGTACGGAAGGATTCTGCCATACACGGTGATATGCTGTGATCCCCTGATGTCGGCAACCGCATGATTGCTGTTGTGATACAAGGTGATATACACATCCTCGACCGAGTGCTTGCACACAAGCTGATACTGCAAGTACACGTCGCCGTTCTTGGCATAGCTCAACTTCTTGTTGCGCACCGTTCCCTTTCCAGTCCAGCCGCCCAAACCATTGTTACCCGAACCTATTCGGCTGAAGGCATATTGTATGATGCCGTCTTCATCCTGTACAAGGACAAAATTAGAATTGTTGGTGAGACCAGAAATGCGGTACCCCATTCTGCCGATCGAGATATCATCGACCAACAAGACAAAGTAGCCGCGGCGCAATGAGTTGGAGGCCTTAGCAAAAGCCACATCGTCGTTGAGCTCGCGCAACCTCTTCTCACGCTCCTTGATTTCCTTTTTGGATTCCTGGACAGGCTCGGCGGGAGTAATCGTCTCCAGTTTCACGTTCTCATCGGTTACTATATCGACCTCATCTATCACTTGGGCCGATACGTTCAGGCTCATCGCCATCGCCAAGCCTAATATTATGAATATCCTCTTCATATTGACCATTAGTTTTTGTGATTATTGTTTGTCATTTAGACGCAATAATTTAATTTTTGTTTAATTTTGCAAACAAAAAAAATTCACAAAAATGATGGAAAGACGTACTCACATGAAACTGGGCACCCGCATGCTGGTGATACTGTGTCTGATGGGTGTGGGACTCATCATGGCATCGGTGTTGAGCATCCTGTTTGTCAATCAGGGATTGCTCACCATGCTTGTTGTCCAGGACTTATTCGCATTTATTGCGCCCGGTATAGCGGCTATGATACTGTTTTACCGCCGTCCTCTCCAGGTAATGGGACTTGACCTGGCACCCAGCTGGTTGTCGATACTCTTTATATTGCTGTTCTATGTCATTTCCATCCCGGCCATGAACTGGCTGGTTCACATCAACGAGGCGATGACACTGCCCTCCTGGATGAGTGGCTTGGAGAACTGGATGCGCAGCACCGAGGATGCCGCCGCCGAGGCCACCCGCAACATCCTTGACATAAACACACTAGGCGCACTGATCGCGACTATCTTTGTCGTGGGATTCATGGCTGGCCTGAGCGAGGAAATCCTGTTTCGCGGCGCCATGTTGCGCACGATGCAGGACAGCCGGTTGGGCACTCATGCCGTGGTGTGGATTGTCGCTATCCTCTTCAGTGCCCTGCACATGCAGTTCTACGGCTTCGTGCCCCGCATGGTGCTGGGTCTATGGCTCGGATACCTGCTTGTGTGGTCCCGCAGCCTGTGGGTACCCATCATCGCCCACACCCTGAACAACAGTACGGTGGTATTCTTCAGTTATCTGACCAACAAGGGCATCGTGCCCGAAGGCTACGGCGACAACATCGGCCTCCCTGCCGAGGGTGCCTTTCCTTGGTTCGCCCTCGTCAGCCTGATTTCCAGCATCATCATTGCCATCTGGGCCAGCCACAGCCTGCGCCAGTCCCAAACGCCCCCACCCCTTCCTTCAGATTCAACGAGTTAACATAATTTAACCGTAACACACGACTATATTCTATTCGTCTCCAAAAAACTTTTGGAGGAATTGTTGATTTATAAAGAAAATGAGTTACCTTTGTAGTTTAGAGTATTCTGCACTGACGGCAGTTCTTTGCAAATACAAGGCAATGGTTTGATTTTAAGTTACATAGAATTAATTACTCAAAAATCTATACAGTTATGATGAAGAAATTTATCCTTATCGTGTGTGGCTCATTTGTGGGCGCGTTCCTCGCGTTCATGTTTTTCATGTTTGCAGCCATGATTATGAGCTTTACCATCATGGGCTCGATGGGTCGCATGGGAAGTACCAAGGGTGCCGTCACCGTGTCCAAGCATTCTATCTTGAAATTGGACCTGGGCACAAGCATCAGCGAGCGCGGTGGCGATGAAGCCATCGACATGTTTTCCATGCTTCAGGGCGATATACCATCAGACTTAGGACTGAACACCCTGTTGTCGGCCATCGACAATGCAGCAACCAACGACAAGGTGGACGGCATCTATATTGAGTGCAACGGCGTGAGCGCAGCACCCGCAACACTCCAGGCAGTGCATCGTGCACTCAAGGAGTTCAAGAAGAGCGGCAAGTGGATTGCAGCCTACGGCCACGAGGGCATCAACCAGGCCGACTACTATCTGGCCAGTGTTGCCGACAGCATCTTCATCAATCCTGTTGGAGCGGTAGATCTTCACGGTATGGCCAGCGTAACGCCCTACATGAAAAAACTGTTCGACAAAGTCGGTGTAAAGATGCAGGTGGTGAGAGTGGGTACATTCAAGAGTGCCGTTGAGCCCTACATGCTCGAGGACATGAGCGAGGCCAACCGACTGCAGCAGGAGCATTACCTGGGTGCCATCTGGAATGAGATGCGCGACAGCATCGCCGCCGACCGCAAGTTGCAGTCTGCAGCACTCAACTCGTTGTGCGACAGTGTAGTCTTCTGCATGGACGTCAAGGACCTGATCAAGAACAAGTTGGTGGACAAGATGGTTTACAAGTACGAGATGGAGGACATCCTGCGTGCCCGCACCAAGGTGGATAAGGATGAAGACCTGAATTTTGTGAGCCCCGATGACATCGCATCATTGCTCGAGGAGCCCGTCAGCGGTGACCACATTGCCGTTGTCTATGCCGTGGGCGAGATTGATGGCAGCAGCAGTATCGGTCCTGCCGAGGAGGGCATCAACAGCGACAAGCTGAGTGAAACCATCCATGAGTTAATGAAAGACGACAACGTCAAGGGCATGGTGCTGAGAGTGAACTCACCGGGTGGCAGCGCCTTTGGCAGTGAACAGATCTGGAAAGCCGTGCAGGACTTCAAGGCCGCAGGCAAGCCCGTAGCCGTCTCGATGGGTGACTACGCCGCATCGGGCGGATTCTATATCTCTTGCAATGCCGACCGCATCTTCGCCGAGCGCACTACCATCACTGGATCCATCGGCATCTTCGGCATGATTCCCAGCTTTAAAGAGCTCGTCGAGAACAAGCTGGGTGTACACATGGCATCGGTAAAGACCAACGAGAATGGTGACATGGGTGCCACGGGCAAGGACATGACTCCTGCTCAGTTGGCAGCATTGCAGAACATGGTGAACGCTGGCTATGAACTCTTCACCAAGCGCTGCGCCGACGGACGCCACGTGACACAGGACTCCATCAAGCGCATTGCCGAGGGACGCGTGTGGGACGGCATCACGGCCAAGCAAATCGGCCTTGTTGACGAGTTTGGCGGCATCCGTGAAGCTGTGGCCTGGGTTGCCAAGAAGCTCAATATGGGCAAGGACTACAAGACCCAGAATTATCCCGCTATTGAAGACAAGTTCATGGCGCTGCTCGACAAGTACATGGTAACCCGCTATGAGTCCAAGCTTCAAGGCGAGATGGGCATGCTCTATGAATGGCACAAAGAGCTTCAACGCATCTTGGGCCGCGACCAGGTGCTCTGTCTCATGCCTGTTGAAGAAATCAAGTATTAAAACGCACAGTTAAAAAAGAATCACAACAAAAGCTAATAGCTGACAGCTAAAAGCCAAAAATGGACCTGTCTAATATACTGAATAAAGACCAACGTAAGTCCATCTTGGACGCCCTGCTCACGCCATTCTCTTGGGGATATGGTGCGGGGGTCTGGTTGCGCAACACCGCTTTCAACATCGGGCTGCTTCCACAGGAGAAGTTTGATGTGCCTGTTGTGTCGGTGGGTAACATCACCGTTGGCGGCACCGGCAAGACGCCCCATGTGGAATATATCATCGAGGCGCTCTACCGCCGCTACCACTTGGCGGTGCTCAGCCGTGGCTACAAGCGCAAGACCAAGGGCTTCATCCTGGCAAGCAACAACATGACGCCACGAGACATCGGTGACGAGCCTTATCAGATTTACCGCAAGTATGGCGGGCTCATTACCCTTGCCGTGTGTGAGAAGCGTCGCAAGGGAATCCGTGAACTGATGCGCATCGACCCCGACATCAACCTGATTCTGCTTGACGACGGGTTCCAGCACCGATATGTAATTCCCAAGGTGAACATCGTGCTGGTGGACTACAACCGTCCACCCTACCAGGACAAACTGATGCCACTGGGCACACTGCGTGAGCCTGCCGAGAGACTGTTGCGCTGCGAGATGGTGGTAGTGACCAAGTGCCCCTCGGACTTGACAGCTATGGACCGCAGGATGATGAAGAAGGAACTCGACCTCTTCCCGCCTCCTTCACAGCAGCTGTTCTTCAGCAACATCCGTTATGCCGACCCTGTGCCGGTGTTCCCGGTTCAGTCACCGCAACTCACCTCCCTGCAGTGGCTGCGTGACGATGATGCCGTGCTGTGCCTGACGGGCATCGCCACGCCCAAGCCGCTGGTGCGCTACCTGCGCCACTTTGCGGCGTCGGTCAAGGTGATGCACTTCGACGACCACCACTTCTTCACCCGCAAGGACTTCAGCGACATCTTCAAAGTGTACAAGAGCCTTGAGGGAAAGCGCAAATTCATCATCACCACCGAGAAAGATGCAGTTCGCATCATGAACAACCCGTATTTCCCGCCGACGAAGCGCAACTGCATCTATTACATTCCCATGAAAGTCGGTTTTCTCGAGACCGAGGGGCCTAACTTCATCGAGTGTCTCGTGGAGCATATTGAGAAACCTGACGAGGATCAGCCATTGGCATCATCCAATGACTACAACCAGTAAAATCTATAACAAGACTGATTATTATGGTAAACGCTATCGAACTAATAAACAAGATTCAAGAAACCAGCGAATTCATTAAGAAACGCGTGAACAATAAGCTGCCCAAGACGGCCATCATCCTGGGCACCGGCTTGGGAGCCGTTGTGGACCACATCAACATCGAGGTGGAGATTCCTTACGGTGAAATACCCAACTTCCCTGTTTCGACCGTTCAGGGTCACAAGGGCCGTCTCATCTTCGGCACACTGGGCAACAAGTATATCATGGCGATGCAAGGCCGCTTCCACTACTACGAGGGCTACTCGATGCAGCAGGTTACCTTCCCTGTACGCGTCATGAAAGCCATTGGCATCAAGACGGTCTTCGTCTCCAACGCATCGGGCGGCATGAACCCCGACTTCAAGGTAGGCGACCTCATGGTCATTACCGACCATATCAACGTCTTCCCCGAGCATCCGCTGCACGGCAAGAACATTGACGAACTGGGACCCCGCTTCCCGGCAATGGTCGATGCCTATAGCCCGCGCCTAATCCAGATGGCTCGTGACATCGCCAAGGAGAAAGGCATCAGGCTGATGGAAGGCGTGTATGTAGGCACCCAGGGCCCGACCTTTGAGACCCCGGCTGAGTACCGCTACTTCTGGCGCATCGGCGGTGACGCCGTGGGCATGAGCACGGTACCCGAGGTGATCGTGGCACGTCATGGCGATATGGAGGTGTTCGGCATCTCGATCATCACCGACCTGGGCGTGGAAGGTGCTGTCGAGAAAGCTTCACATGAAGAGGTGCAGAAGGCCGCTGCCGCCGCACAACCCATCATGGCAATGCTTGTCAGGGAAATGATTGACCGCTTCGACGAACTCTAAGAATCATGAAGGAAACTGAAATTTCGACCCTGGGCGAATTTGGGCTGATTGAACACCTGACTCGCTCTTTTCCCGTTCGCAATCCATC
>Ga0310694_10004948_pt1 | contig 12789 bp, 13 predicted proteins | sample 174DNAGHGhighgp2_FD_203884 | JGI IMG/M metagenome (GOLD analysis project Ga0310694, IMG submission 203884) | Sheep rumen microbial communities from Palmerston North, Manawatu-Wanganui, New Zealand - 1742 DNA GHGhigh gp2 (v2) (version 2) | ecosystem: Host-associated > Mammals > Digestive system...
TCAATAAATCATAAAGTGTTGAAAGGACATCAGTATGTGTTTGCTGACGGGAAAGAAGCAGAGAATGTATTTAAGTTTATGGCTGATAATACACAGGTGGAATGGGGATTTTATAATAAAAAATTTACGGGTGGAAATGAAACATTTTACTTGTCAACTTCACATGAATGGGACAGGGAAGGTGTAAGTGCGACGATGGTTGTAAACGAGATAGAAAAGTTTTTTATCTGTTTTCATGTTCATAGCCATCCGTATGATTGCAATGTGAATTCTGATGAAAATATAGAAGCTTCTGTTTTGGATAAAAGTTTTGCCGAAAGTGTATTGGAGCACAATATCTTAAATGTTGATATTAAATTTAAAATATATTCGAGAGGATTTTTACAAGAGTATAGACCGTAAATTAAGTAAATATGAGAAAAATTGTAGTAGTATTATTAGCTTTGCTAAATTTTGTTTCTTGTAGTATGCAAAAAAAAATGGATATAGATTATGGAATATATATGGATTGCATTAAACTAGAAAAATATGATGTGGTTGATACGTTAGCGATTGATTCCATTATTGAGATATCGATGAGAGAACATAAAAAGATAACAGGTTATACTGCATCGTTTTTTTGTATAAGTGAATTGAAAAAAGCAGAGATAGAGGTTCGATGTTGTTCTACATATGATTATTTTAGTCAAGGCAAGGAAATAGAATGGACTTATGTGTTCTCTTACTATAAGGATAGAATTTTATTGATTTATAAAAATAATATTCCATCAAAATTGTTCAAGAAAACAGGAGAAGATGCGTATGTAATGTTAATGAGTGGTGGTTCTGATCTTACGAATTGTGTTTTTGATTCAACATATCATTTCATTAAATCAGAGAGTGCTATAGTGGAGGTTAGGTAATAAATAGAATTGGTACGCTGACCATCTTGGTAGCAGTTTGAATAATCCTATAGGCAACATAGACAAAAAGGGAGAGAAGCCGTCGGAGGCAGGAGGAGTACCGGCACAGGAAGAGAACGGCGTGTGGACGACCGCTCAATCGACGACCTACACACCGGTTGTAATCTATGGGCAGACGAGTAGCACGCAAGAGCCAGATCAGGCAAATGGATGTTGGATTCAGGGAATGAATGATTCAGAGGATGGAGTTCAAACCACGTCAGCCAATCATGAAGCGCCGATAGATCCGAGTGATATGAACGGGACAGAAAGTTGGATCCCTGGACTGATGGAGAAACTGATGGAGATTTTTGAAAGTGGGAAAACACCGGAAAAGGAACAAGAACCAGTTCGGGAACCGACTGTAAATCAGCCAGAAGCGGTTGAGCAACCGGATACAGTTGTGGAAACGGAGGTGAAATACGATCAGATTCCTGTCGGGAAAGCTCCTAATAGTCGTATATTTTGTCATCATTATGATGAGGATACACTAATAATTACGATTTATAAAGATGGTAATACAGGTAAAATAATTCAATCAGATACAACAAAAAGGTTACATAAATGAAAAATGTATTATGGCATGTCATATTGATAATATTTATTTTGAATAGCACTGGATGTAGAAAATCAGTAGAATATTATTTTTATGAAGATGGCAGTGTTCTTACGGAAGTATATGAGAATGATTCATTGTATCATATAACGTGTTATTATCATAATGGTTTCTTAGAACATAGCTCATTCACTTTGAAAAATAATGACAATATTACTGGTCATTTTGAACAATATTATCCAGATGGTTTTCCTAAAAACAAATGTGAGATGCGTGATGGTATCGGTATCGGACGTCCGAAAGAAACAGGGAAATTATGCGGATATGATATTCTAATTGATTTCGGTCCGTATGAAAAGATAGAAAATGGAGAGTGCGTACGTCCTTTCAGAGTGTTTGTCGATAGTGTTCCAATGGATGAGTATTATATTTGTATAGTAGATACTGCGTTTTGTGATTCTCTTCCACACCAGATGCCGAAGGACTTGAGACAATATCCTATTTATAATGAAAAGATTGACTCAGTTGTTGATACAGTCGTAAAGGATGAAACCATGTATCCCTATTATATAGACGATTTGCCAAGAATAACGATAAAAAACACAAGGGGAGACAAATGTTTTATTGTTAATATATACTATCGAAGTGTTCGTGATAATCCCGATGCGTTTGATAGTAGATTAGTGATAATGCATGACCCTGTTCATTGGGAAGTTAAGCCGTATAAATTGAAAATAGTAAATGAATAGACAAGTATGGATACTTTATTTTAATGCAAATTATTTCATGTGATGTACAATGCATTTTCACAAAACTCATATTCAATTCAATGAAATGCCTTTGTGTAAAATAAGCCCCAGCGAGGCGACATATCACAGGCGTGGGCGTGAGCCCTTGCGGAAATGAGATGTGCGGTAGTGGAACCCTGAAGGGGTGAAACGGAATGATTATACACAAACAATTATTACGGTGCGCGTTATTATGATGCACGGAAGAGTCTGTGGCTGAGCGTGGATCCGTTGGCGGAGATTTATCCACATATCACACCGTATGCGTATTGTTTGAATAATCCGGTGAGACTGGTGGATCCAGATGGAATGTTTGCATCGGAGATAGAGGCAAATACATTTGTCATAGATAATGAAATGATTGGATATGTGGATCAAAGGGAAGACGGAAGTTATCAGGTGACAATTACAGGTAACAATACGGTATATTATCATGATGAGAATGGGATGTTGAATGTTGATTTGCCGTCAATAGAGGTGACTGCGCAGAGGAAAGAACCTGAGCCGACATTTTTTGATAAAGTAGCTGATGGCTATAGCTCTGCCATGAATTCTGCAGATGATTGGACTAATGATAATTTGTATCCGATAGTTGCTGGAACTGCCCTTCTTTTCCCTCCGATAGGTCTGACTAATGATGTATATGCAATTAATAATGATGTGGATATTTACGGGAATGAAGCAGATGCATTTAATAAAATAATGGCAGTGGTAGATATTACAACATTTGGGTTTGGCAAATATTTAAAATTTATCAGTCGTATTGGAAAAACAAGTAGAGTAATTAAAACTCATCAATTGATTTCAGATCCACTAGCAGATCCTTATTTGAAAATTAATAGTACGACGACATGGATAGGTGCCAGTTCAACTTACTTAAATACCAATTTAAATGAAAGTGAATAAAAAAAGAATGATTAAGTATATTGTTTGTTGCTTCATAATGGATATGATTGTATTAATTCTTCTTATGAATTTTAGATCTCATGGACATGGACCGATAAGTTTATCAGAAGTTCCTAAATTAATTCCATTCCTTTTGTTATTAAATGCGATTACTATATTTTTTTCTTATGTGAGAGAAGATAGGAATGATTGATTATTTGTTAGTCTGTCCTATGCTACCGAGGATTCTAACATGGGAGTATTTAATAGATTAAATCTAGATGAAACAAGTATTAATCCCAATAATTATGAGCAATATTCAATCTATGCAGCGAGGAAAAAAGAAATTTTTCGGCAAAAATAAAAAGAAGATTATTAGTCTGTTCCTTTTTATGTTATTGATAATGTCATGTACAACAAGCAAAGAAAGTTTTATGATGTATTATGATATAAAGGGAGATGTTGATTCTTATATAATTCTAAATAAAGCATTATGTAAGTTCAATTATGAGAAGTATATTCCTGTAAGGAACGAAATTATTTCTTGTAGTGGAAGGTATGAATCGAAAGGTGATACAATTATTTTAATCCCGTTGTATGGCGCTAATTTTGATTTATATAGCTATAAAATAGATTCATTTGATTGCGCTTATGAATATTATGGCAACAAAAAGGTTTGTGTCGATAAATTTATATTTGTAAGAGAAAAGAAAATGATAAAAAACGAAACATTGTTATATTGGTTCCCAATGGATAGTATGGCAGGATGTTTTGAAAATGAATCTGAATTTCTTCGGGAATGTAATATCAGATTAAATCATAAACAGAAGAGGATTCTTAACGTGAGAAATTCCTCTAGCGATTATTTCTCTACAATAAATAACCTTAAATAATGAAGATTCTTGTTCAAAGGTGATGGTCTTTGCTATGCATTAATCATCTCAGTGAGGACGGACGGCTGACGGCCTATTACTACGACCATGCAGGAGAGCGCACGGCAAAGGTGACGGGCATGAACCAGGAGAGTCATTATGATGGGTCGGACGTGACGGGACGGACGAGTCTGCGATACACCCTGTATCCGAGTCAGTATGTCACCTACAGCAGTAGCGGACGATACACGAAGCATATCTATGCCGGTTCGCAGCGGGTGGCCAGTGTGACGGGCGGGGAGCTGAGTGATCCGAGTCGGGTGGTGCCACATGCCGGTACGGAGGGTAGTCTGTCGGATACGATCAAGGTTGATTTTGCCAAGTTGTATAAGAAGCAGACGCAGGCGTTTGACACCTTATATCCGAGATATGAGGTGCGGAGGATGGCAAATGACACCGATGGAATAGTCAGGCAGCAGGAGCCTCAGACCTATTTCTATCACACGGACCATTTGGGCAGCACCACTTTGGTGACGAGTCGGGATGGACAGGTTCAGCAGGTCAGCTACATGCCCTACGGCGAGGTCTTTTTGGAGCAAAGAAATAAAAACTGGAACACCCCTTACCTCTTCAACGGCAAGGAGCAGGATGAAGAGTCCGGGTTGTATTATTACGGGGCGCGTTATTATGATGCACGGAAGAGTGTTTGGCTGAGCGTGGATCCAATGACTGATACTCATCTAGGATTGAGTCCTTATCTGTACTGTTTAGGCAATCCTGTTCGTTATATAGATCCAAATGGAATGGATGAGTACGGCGTAAATACACTGGGGAAGGTGGAATGGTTAAGAGAGACGAATGATGAGAAAGACTTATTGATAGCGGGTGCATATCGTAATAGGAAAGGAGAGGTGAAAGGCTTGAGGTATGACAAGGACGGTAATCTGAGAAACCATACAATAGAAGTAAGTAAAGGTGTTTTTACGGAACGATCAATAAATCATAAAGTGTTGAAAGGACATCAGTATGTGTTTGCTGACGGGAAAGAAGCAGAGAATGTATTTAAGTTTATGGCTGATAATACACAGGTGGAATGGGGATTTTATAATAAAAAATTTAATGAAGGGAATGAAACTTTTTATTTGTCAACTTCTCATAAATGGAATAGAGAAGAGGTAAGTGCAAAGGATATTTATTTTCAGGCAGATAAAGCTATAGTTAAATTTCATATTCATAGTCATCCGTATGATGCTAATGCTTTCGCTGGGGTAAACGCCAAAGAATCTGAAAAAGATAAAAATTTTGCAAAAGAGATACAGATAATATTCGAAATGAATAAGAAAAGTAGTCCTAAATTTTATATATTATCGAGGGGTATTTATTCAGAGTATACGCCATAAAGATTATGCCATTTGATATTGAAATGTATCGATGGGAACTAGTCAAAATTAATCAAAATATTATGTATCATATATAGCTAAAAAAATGGTAAAAAAATCATTAAATATATTCATGACGATAATTGTCCTGCTTATTTTCATTAACTCTGCTTCTGCTGTTAACTATTTAACTTTTACAGCGGAAATGGATAGTTGCTCGTTTGCAATAAAAATGAAAGATTATTTAACAAACAATCCTACTGTGCAATATTCATTAAATGATGGGAATACATGGGAGCCAATGGTAAACGATATATTTGTTAATTTGCGAAAGAAAGGTGATAAAGCTTTACTTAGAGGATATAATTTTCAAGGTATTTCAAATAGTATGTTTGGAGATATGTCATTTGTCATGAAAGGCCGTATTGCAGCAGGTGGTAGTGTGATGAGTTTGATAGATGGGAAAGGAGATTGTGATGAGATTCCTAATGGTTATTGTTTCTCAGGACTCTTTTCCAACTGTGAGAGTTTAACATGTCCCCCTCAGTTAACAGCTACAAAATTAACTAAAGGTTGTTATTCTTGGATGTTTTATAAATGTACTAATTTAGTGCAAGCTCCGGAACTCCCTGCAATGAAGTTAGCAGAAGATTGTTACGGACAAATGTTTGATGGTTGTTCTAGTTTAATTAGTGCGCCAGAGTTGCCTGCAACTGAATTAAAAGAAAAATGTTATAGAGGAATGTTTTCAAATTGTATTAGTATGACACATGCACCAAAGTTGCCTGCAATGGTAATGGCAAAAAAATGTTATTGTAGCATGTTTGCAGGGTGTACTAATTTAAAACATGCTTCTCATTTACCTTCCGTTACATTAGCAGAGGCATGTTATGAATGGATGTTCTCTGATTGTGTTAATTTAGTTGAAGCTCCAGAACTCCCTTCTGTTAAATTGTCCCGAGAATGTTATAGTGGCATGTTTGCAGGGTGTGTTAATTTAACACATGGGCCCCAATTGCCTGCAACAAGTTTAGAAGTACAATGTTATAGATGGATGTTTGTGAAATGTATAAATATGCAAGAGGCACCTGTTCTTCCTGCTAAAGATTTAGATATTGGATGTTATTATGGGATGTTCTTTGGTTGCCTAAATCTTTCTTATGTGAAGGTTGAATTTGAAGATTGGGGCGAATTCATAGAAGGATGGAATTTATGGAATACAGATAAATGGCTTAAAGGAGTTGCCAAATCTGGTATTTTTGTTTGTTCCAAGAAACTTAAAAGGAAAAAAGGAGTAAATTGGATTCCTAGAGGGTGGTTGATTCGGGAGAATGAAAATGAATAAAGGGTCATTATTGCAAATAGTGTAATCATTGATAGTTCTGCGGAAACAGCAGACGATGGAGCAGCAGGATGAAGAGTCCGGATTGTATTATTACGGTGCGCGTTATTATGATGCACGTAAGAGTCTGTGGCTGAGTGTGGATCCGTTGGCGGAGATTTATCCTCACATCACGCCGTATGCGTATTGTTTGAATAATCCGGTGAGACTGGTGGATCCCGAAGGCAGAGCGGTATATGGACTTGAACATGCAGATGGGACGATATCGTATGCGGTGGTTGAAAACAGTGTAGATTTGTATGGGAATGTAATTAATCCTCAGACATATCAGAATGAGCAAGGAGTGTATCAGTTGATAGATGACAGTTATGACACGCAGACGGAGAGTGGAGAATGGAAGCGGGTGCCGAGAGAGACATCATACGACCAGATGGGAGGTTACTTTCTTTATGGAGGGCAGGGCTCTGATATGAGTCAGTCGAAAGCGAAGTATGTTTACAACTCCATTGATGTGTCGGATTTCCCAGATGCTACTTTTTCCAGCAAGACATCCTATTCCAGAGGTTTCTGGGGTAAGCTCATGAGTATATTTATTATAGCAAGTGATGTGAATGATGCGGCGAATCTGGGACATCAGGCTGGCGAGAAGGTGCGGGGAGAGATGGATAAAAATGAACCAGAAGTATATATAAAATCAGATACTATCTATGATAATAGAAAAATAGGTAATGATGATGCAAATCCATGGCAACCATCACCTATTTATGAGGTGGATACGGTGATAATAACAATAATAGAGTCAAAGGATAATGTAGAATTAAGTCGTGATACGTCAAAAAGAATGCATAGATGAGAAATAAATTTTTAAAATCAATAGTGCTTTTGTGTCTGTTCTCATGTACGAAGTCTGAAATATCATATTATTTAGATAAGGAAGAGAATCCATATTCGATTAAAGAGATGAGAAATGACACTATATATCGTGTTAATTATTATATCAATGGCAATGTCGATTTTAAAGCAAAAACATTGAGTGCTGATTATAAAGTATGTGGATTGCTTGAAGAATATTATCCAGATGGATTTCCGAAAAATAAGTGTATGATGGATAAGGGAATTAACGTGACACCGAAACAAACGGGGAAACATTCAGGGTATGAAGTGAAAATAGATTTTGGCCAGTATGAAGTATTGTCTGATGGAAGAGTATATCGGCCATTCCGAACATTTGTTGATGGTGTTTCAACGGATGAATACATCGTAGCGATAGCAGACACGAACGGACATGATTTTCTGCCGAAACAGCTGCCTCGAAACATGAAGAAATATAAAATTGTGTATGGGGAAGATCTTCAGGACACGAATGAGGTGGAAATTGATGAAACGATGTACCCCTATTATGTGGAGGATATGGATTTGGCCAAGCTGGTGAATACAAACGGAGATACATGCTTTCTGGTCTATTTTTATTATAAAAGTGTCCTCAATTATCCGTATCCGAATGATGAGCGGATGGTGGTGATGCACGATTCGCTGAACTGGGAGGTGACAGAGTTCATTAAGCATTATAAGTGAATTAGCACTATATAAGTGTCGCCCCTTCAGGGCTCTGTCCTTGCCACACTTGCCAAACAGGGGCTCACGCCCCTGCCTGTAGTATATCGTCCCTTCGGGACTCACGGCATCAGCTATATCACCGTAATGCCACGACATAAAAGTCTGGAGTGCGACATAGCTCTATGAAAATTCAAATTGGCATACCCAAATTCAGGGCTGCGAAACATCTGAATAACAGGCAACATAAGCCCTAGCGGGGCGACATATCACAGGCAGGGGCGTGAGCCCTTGCAGAAATGAGATGTGCGGTAGTGGAACCCTGAAGGGGTGGAACGGAATGATTATACACAAACAACAATTACGGTGCGCGGTATTATGATGCACGGAGGAGTGTTTGGCTGAGCGTGGATCCGTTGGCGGAGATTTATCCTCACATCACGCCGTATGCGTATTGTTTGAATAATCCGGTGAGGAATATAGATAAAAAAGGCGAGAGACCATCGGAGGCAGGAGGAGTGCCGGCACAGGAAGAGAATGGAGTGTGGACGACCGCTCAATCGACGACCTACACACCGGTTGTGGTCTATGGACAGACGAGTAGCACGCAAGAGCCAGATCAAGCAAACGGAAGTTGGATTTATGGGATGAATGATTCTGAAGACGGGGTGCAAACCACGGCAGCTAATCATGAGGCACCGATAGATCCGAGTGATATGAACGGGACAGAGAGTTGGGTCCCTGGACTGCTGGGAAAACTGAAGGAGATATTTAAGAGTGGGAAAACACCAGAAAAGAAACAGGAACCCGTTCAGGAACCGACTGTAAATCAGCCAGAAGCGGTTGAGCAACCGGATACAGTTGTGGAAACGGAGGTGAAATACGATCAGATTCCTGTCGGGAAAGCTCCTAATAGTCGTATATTTTGTCATCATTATGATGAGGATACACTAATAATTACGATTTATAAAGATGGTAATACAGGTAAAATAATTCAATCAGATACAACAAAAAGGTTACATAAATGAAAAATGTATTATGGCATGTCATATTGATAATATTTATTTTGAATAGCACTGGATGTAGAAAATCAGTAGAATATTATTTTTATGAAGATGGCAGTGTTCTTACGGAAGTATATGAGAATGATTCATTGTATCATATAACGTGTTATTATCATAATGGTTTCTTAGAACATAGCTCATTCACTTTGAAAAATAATGACAATATTACTGGTCATTTTGAACAATATTATCCAGATGGTTTTCCTAAAAACAAATGTGAGATGCGTGATGGTATCGGTATCGGACGTCCGAAAGAAACAGGGAAATTATGCGGATATGATATTCTAATTGATTTCGGTCCGTATGAAAAGATAGAAAATGGAGAGTGCGTACGTCCTTTCAGAGTGTTTGTCGATAGTGTTCCAATGGATGAGTATTATATTTGTATAGTAGATACTGCGTTTTGTGATTCTCTTCCACACCAGATGCCGAAGGACTTGAGACAATATCCTATTTATAATGAAAAGATTGACTCAGTTGTTGATACAGTCGTAAAGGATGAAACCATGTATCCCTATTATATAGACGATTTGCCAAGAATAACGATAAAAAACACAAGGGGAGACAAATGTTTTATTGTTAATATATACTATCGAAGTGTTCGTGATAATCCCGATGCGTTTGATAGTAGATTAGTGATAATGCATGACCCTGTTCATTGGGAAGTTAAGCCGTATAAATTGAAAATAGTAAATGAATAGACAAGTATGGATACTTTATTTTAATGCAAATTATTTCATGTGATGTACAATGCATTTTCACAAAACTCATATTCAATTCAATGAAATGCCTTTGTGTAAAATAAGCCCCAGCGGGGCGACATATCACAGGCAGGGGCGTGAGCCCCTGCTGAAATGGAAAGTGCGGTAGTGGAACCCTGAAGGGGTGGAACGGAATGATTATACACAAACAATAATTACGGGGCGCGCTATTATGATGCACGGAAGAGTGTTTGGCTGAGCGTGGATCCGTTGGCGGAGATTTATCCAGAAACTTCTGCTTATATGTATTGTGCAGGTAATCCTGTGAAATTGGTGGATCCAGATGGGTGTAAAGTGAAACCAAAAAGCGAAGAAGAATTTGGTATGATTAAAAATACTATTCCTGAAGAGGATCGTCAATATCTTGTTTTAGATAATGATGGGTATATAGATGAGAAAAGTATTAATAACCATAAAAGTAAAAGTCGTAATTATAATAAATTAAAAGAATTGGTAAATTCATGGATGATTGTAAATGTCGAATTTACAGATCAATATTTATGTATGACAGATAATGGCATTGAACTAAAAAAAATGAAGTATATACCATATGAGCCTGTTCCTGATGGATGGGAGGGGCTTATTGAAGATTCCAAAGATCCTTTAGGTGTTACTATGGAAGGCCTTTCTTCTGGAGAAATGGGGGAAACAGGGAAATCATTATTTCCTGATGTAAATGCGAAAGAAAGATCTCTTGACGGTGAATATTATGTGTTTATTAATAAATATTTGTCAAAAGAAGGTGCGGCAGAAACGTTTTCTCATGAGGGTTATGGACATATCCTTTTATATATACGAAATGGAGGAGATTATTATGGAGCATGTCATCTTATAATAGAGATGGTAGAAACAAATTTGGTTCTTAAACAAATGATACTTGAAGCAAAACAGGAAACAATTCAAAACATGAAGAGATGAGGATTATTTTATCTATAATTTTTTATTGTGTTTTAATACATAATTGTATAGGTCAAATTAAAACTGACACGGTAAATATTTGTTATTTTGATAACATTGCAAAAGAATTTTATCGAGTGCAAGATATATGTATTACAAATATATGTGATGAGGATTTGTTGTTGTGGTTTAATAACACATCAAATGAGGAATATTCTGTCGATGATGAGGTTCTCTTGTTTTTTCTAAAAAAACATGGAGATTTTAATTATTTAAATCTTATGTATGAAGATCTTATATATTCGGATTCTTTAGTGATTGGAAGTACATTTATAAAAAGGATAGCTCCGTCAGATAAATTCCATGTTATAATTATGAATGTCGATTCGGTTTTATGCGATAGGAGAAATATATCTATTTCGACAAAAAGTAATGTGGAAAAATGTATTCGATCGGTACTTAGTGATAAATTATATTATAAGGATGAATATGTTATTCTAAAAAATTCAAAAGTCGTGATAAAAACTGAATAATAGAGATGAATGGAGGAAAATAAGCTATTGTTCACTTTGTGACAAATGGAATTAATGATATAATAATAACCCCCTCAGATGATGAATAAAAAAATAATTGTTTTTCTCTTTTTCTTATTGGTGATTTTTCAAATAAACTCATCATATGCATGTTCTCAAAAAAAAATAAAAATTTATTATGTCAATTTTGATATTGATACTCCATTTTCGATTAGTCCATCAGAATTTTTTAAATGTTTTGATGTGGTTGATAGCGTTGAAATATCAAATAAAGATGATGTAAAACTTCTAGTGAGAGAATTGTCAAGTAAGGAAAGAATTAAATGTGATAATTTTGATTGTCGAGCTATGTGCACATATATAGATGGTGCTAAATCGTTTAATTTTTACATTTCAAATTTTTATGTTTTGAATGGAGAAGATTGTTTTTTTATAACTAAAAACATAATTGATCTTTTGGTTAAATACAAAATAGTTAGTGCAGATTATTTCATGTAAGGTGCAATTCTTTTTTACAAAAATACTATCCATTAAAATGTCATTGTGTAACATAAGCCCCAGCGGGGCGACATATTACAGGCGTGGGCGTGAGCCCTTGCGAAAATGAGATTGCGGTAGTGGAACCCTGAAGGGGTGAAACGGGATATTTTATGGCAAAAATAATATAGGTGTCGCCCTTTCAGGGCTCTGTCCGCGTCACACTTGCCAAACAGGGGCTCACGCCCCTGCCTGTAGTATATCGTCCCTTTGGGACTCTCGGCATCAGGTATATCACCGTAATACCACGATATAAAAAGCAGGAGTGCGACATAGTTCTATGAAAATCCATATTGACATACCCAAATTCAGGGTTGCGAAACAATTGAATAACAGACAACATAAGCCCCAGCGGGGCGACATATCACAGGCTGGGGCGTGAGCCCTTGCGGAAATGAGATGTGCGGTAGTGGAACCCTGAAGGGGTGGAACGGAATGTCGTTTTAAAAAATAATGCCAAATTCGTTAAAAAAAAGAATCAAATAATTGTTTTGAAAGAAAAAAGGTGTATCTTTGCACCGCAATTTCAAGCGAGAAAGGCGCTCAGTTGGTAGAGCACAACCTTGCCCCAATAAAAAAAGGTTATCCAACCTTGGCAAGGGAAGAGTGAGATACCAGTCGGAATAGAGATATTGATAGGTTATGCGAAAATAGCTCAGTTGGTAGAGCACAACCTTGCC
>Ga0310694_10004952_pt1 | contig 12779 bp, 10 predicted proteins | sample 174DNAGHGhighgp2_FD_203884 | JGI IMG/M metagenome (GOLD analysis project Ga0310694, IMG submission 203884) | Sheep rumen microbial communities from Palmerston North, Manawatu-Wanganui, New Zealand - 1742 DNA GHGhigh gp2 (v2) (version 2) | ecosystem: Host-associated > Mammals > Digestive system...
TCTTTAGCCACTCCCTTAGGTGCATAACCTTCTAAACATTTTTTTACAGCTAATAGCCGTTCTTCAATCGAATGTTTCATAATAAAACCCCAAAAGTTTTTTGTTCAACTTTTGGGGTTCATTACAATCAGGGCGCTGTTTTATTTATTTACGATTTACAAATTTACGATTGATTATTATTTACGATTTACCATGCGGTGTCAATCGTCAATCTCTTTCAATTGAACAATCAATTGTACCTCGTCAATCGTCCATTCGTCAATCAATCGTACCTCGTCAATCGTCCATTCGTCAATTATCAATGTCTTTCCGGACGGGGACCTCTGCGCTCGGGACGGGGACCTCTGTCGAGGCGTGCGCCGTCTGCATCTTCTCGCCTCGGTCGCTGACCGCGTTCGCGCTTCTCGGGCTCTACGTAACCTTCGGGTTTCGGTTTGAGGGCCTTGGCGCTGAGACGGAACTTACCGGTCTTCGGATCTACCTCCAGCAGTTTGATGCGGATGTGGTCACCTTCTTTGATTCCGGTCTCTTCCATGGTCTCGTAACGCTTCCAATCGATCTCGGAGATGTGGAGCAGACCTTCCTTACCCGGCATGAACTCTACGAAGCAGCCGTACGGCATGAGCGATTTGACGATCGAATCATACTCCTCACCTACTTCCGGCAGGGCCACGATGGCTTTGATCTTAGCGATAGCAGCCTGCATGGACTCGCCGTTGTTGGATGCTACTTCGACCTTACCGCCCTTCTCATCCTCATCAATCGAGATGACAGCACCGGTCTCAGCCTGGATGCCTTGGATGATCTTACCGCCCGGGCCAATGACAGCACCGATCATATCCTTCGGGATATAGAAGGAAACGATGCGCGGAGCGTGCGGTTTGAGGTCTGCACGCGGTGCGGGCATGCACTCGAGGATCTTACCGAGGATGTACATACGTGCCTCGTGTGCCTGTGCGAGTGCGTTCTCGAGGATCTCGTAGCTCAGACCATCGACCTTGATATCCATCTGGCAAGCGGTCAGACCGTCCTTGGTACCGGTGGTCTTGAAGTCCATGTCGCCGAGGTGGTCCTCGTCACCGAGGATATCGGAGAGGATGGCATAGTTCTTACCCTGGTTCTCGGAGATGAGTCCCATAGCGATACCGGATACCGGTTTTTTCATCGGCACACCGGCGTCCATGAGGGCGAGTGTTCCGGCACAAACGGTAGCCATGGAACTCGAACCGTTGGACTCGAGGATGTCACTTACAACGCGAACGGTATAAGGAAAATCCTCCGGGATCATGTTCTTGAGTGCACGGCAAGCGAGGTTACCATGACCGATCTCACGACGGCCTACACCACGAGCGGCTTTGGCTTCGCCGGTCGAGAACGGCGGGAAGTTATAGTGCAGCAGGAACTTGTCGGTACCTTGGATGAGTGCCTCGTCGACGATCTTCTCGTCCCGGCTGGTGCCGAGGGTGACGGTCGAGAGGGACTGTGTCTCACCACGGGTGAAGATAGACGATCCGTGAGGGCCGGGCAGGTAACCTACCTCGCACCAGATCGGGCGGATCTCGGTGGTCTTACGGCCGTCGAGGCGCTTGCCCTCATCGAGCACGGCGCGACGCATTGCCTCTTTCTCTACATCGTGGTAGTAACGGTCAACGAGCGCTGCGACCTCATCGATATCGATGCCGAGTGCCTCTGCGCGGGCAGCCATGTAGTCTGCTTTCTCGGTCTTGAAGTCCTCGCGGATCTGGGTGAACATCTCCTCACGGTGATGCTTGTCGGTGTCCGCGCTGGTAGCCTGTGCATAAGCACGAGCGTAACTGAAATCGTGTACTGCGTTCTTCAACTCGTCATCGTTCACCTCGTGGCAGTACTCGCGCTTGGTCTCCTTGCCATATGCCTTCATCATCTCGTTGATGGCCAAGCACTGCGGTTTGATAGCTTCGTGAGCGGCTTTGATAGCCTCGAGCATTACGGACTCCGGAACCTCTTTCATCTCACCTTCTACCATCATGATGTTGTCATAGGTAGCAGCTACCATCAGCTCGAGGTCGGCGTGTTCACATTGCTCAAAAGTGGGGTTGATCACCATCTGTCCATCGACACGTGCTACGCGTACTTCGCTGACCGGACCCTCGAAGGGGATGTCGGAGCAAGCGAGTGCTGCACCTGCTGCGAGACCTGCGATAGACTCCGGCATATCAATACCGTCAGCCGAATACATGGTGACGTTGACAAAGGTCTCAGCGTGATAGTTGGATGGGAAAAGGGGACGAAGGGCGCGGTCGATGAGTCGTGCGATGAGGATCTCGTAATCCGAAGCTTTGCCCTCGCGACGGGTGAAACCACCCGGGAAGCGTCCTGCGGACGCAAATTTCTCTTTGTACTCTACAGTGAGGGGCATGAAATCGGTGCCCGGTACTGCATCTTTGGCGGAGCAGACAGTTGCCAGGATCATCGTATTGCCAAGGGTGGCCATGACTGCGCCATCTGCCTGTTTGGCTAACTTGCCTGTCTCCAGTTTGATCACTCGTCCGTCAGGGAGAGCAATCTCTTTTGTTACAATATTCATTATCAATTCGTCATTTTTGGTCGCCGTTTGCGACCGGTTACTAATTAGACCCACAAAAAGTCACGCAAAATTACTGCTTTTTTTTGAAATATGCAAGAGAATAATGCATTATTTTTTGATTTGGAACGGAAAAGAACCGATTAGGTTGCCCTCACAGAAAAAATCAATCGTATAAAACCCGTTTTGCACTATTTCTTGCTCGGCGAGCGTGTAGTAACAAACGCCGCTGTAAGCTTCGCCGGCGTACTCGATCTCCTGCTTGGCGGTGTATCCGATCTCGCCGGACTCGAACTCGAAGGTCTTGTCTTCGGCTTCGCCCATGAGGTTACCTGCAGGGTCCTGGATACGGACGTAGAGCATTTTCATGCCCGGGGTGCAGGTGATGTTCTTGGCCATGGTGTAGTCGAATTGGAGCTTGCGTATATTGCGAGCGATTCGGGTCTTGTGGTCGTTCTTGTTGAGCGTGGAGAGGACGCAGCTTGTTATCTCGAGCATGGATGCGCGGCTGACGGTCTCGGTGAGGGCCGTGTTGCTCTCGGTCAGTTGTTGGTTGCTCTGGGTGAGCTCCGAGTTGCTCTGGGTGAGTTGCAGGTTCTCCTCGGTGAGTCGTGCGTTGGTGGCGTTGAGGCTGTCGATCTGGCGGACGTAGTCCTTGAGCACGGCGCGCACGGTGGCCAGTTCCTGCTTGAGTTCGTTGATGCGGCGCGCGTTGGACGCCTTGGTGTGACGCAGTTCCTCCAACAGGTCCTGTACGCGTTGTTGCTCACGGCTGAGCAGATCCTGCAGACTGTCGTTGCGGATATCCATCTGCTGGTATCCGTCGAACTGGATCGCCAGGTCTTCGTACTCTTCTTGCAGTTCCTCTTTCTCGATGGCCATCTGCTCGACGATCTCGTTCAGTTCCTGACGCTGGCTGAGGTTCCAATAGAGCAGCCCGCCGATGATGAACAGCAGGATGACCGTGAGAGCGATTAAAAGACCAATACCTATATTCTTCTTTTTCATAACAATGGAATAACTTTCTCTAATTGATTTGAACGGCTGCCCTTGAGCAGAATGCGCCATCCGGAGAGGGGGTGTCGGGTGAGCTCGTCGCACAGCGCTTCGACGTTGTCGAAGATGGGATAGGGTGCCGTTGTCTGTTTGTATTCTTCGCCGACGAGCAGTACCTTGTCGGCCTTGCGCTCGAGCAGCATGTTAACGATGTTCTGATGCTCGGTGTGGCTGTATTCACCCAGTTCGCGCATGGCGCCGAGGATGTAACAATCGCCATTAGCCGTTCGCTTTTCGCCTCTATCGAAAGCTTCGATAGCAGCTTGCATGGAGGTGGGGTTGGCGTTGTAGGCATCGATGACGACCGTGTTACGCTCCGTGAGCATGAGTTGGGAGCGGTTGTTACTCGGGACATAGGCCCGGATAGCGGCCAGAGCGTCTTCGTGCGACACACCGAAATACTCGCCTACGCAGAGCGCAGCCGACACATTCTCAGCGTTGTAACCGCCTACGAGATGGGTACCTTCGGGCATGGTGCCGGTGTGGTAATGGACAATGGACAATGGACAATGGACAATGGACTGTTGTGCATCCTCCAGCATCTTCTTTAAGAAGGGATTATCCTCGTTTTGGAAGATGGTGCCGTGATGGGCCAGCAGAAAATCGTACAGTTCGGCCTTGGTACGCATCACACCTTCGAAGGAGCCGAAGCCCTGGAGGTGTGCGCGACCGACGTTGGTGATCAGACCGTAGTCGGGTTCGGCTATCTCGACGAGTTCTTGGATATCCCCGGGATGGGACGCACCCATCTCGACGATGGCCATCTCGTGCGCGCGCGTGATATTTAATAAGGTGAGTGGCACACCGATCTGGTTGTTGAGGTTACCCTGCGTGTAGTAGAGCTTGTACTTGGTTGACAGCACCGCTGCGCAGAGTTCCTTGGTTGTTGTCTTACCGTTCGTACCGGTGATACCGAGGATGGGCAGACCCAGTTCGCGTCGCCAAGCCCGTGCCAGATCCTGCAGGTCCTGCAGGGCGTGATCTCCGCAGATGACGTACGCTGCTCCGTCCTGACGCGCTTGGTCAACGAAGTCATTACCGTCGAAGTGCTCCCCTTTGAGTGCCACAAAGACAGAGCCGGAAGTGACCTTCCGGCTGTCTGTCGTGACATGAATGGAATCTTTATCCTTGATGAGAAAACTCCAGTCCATAGGAATTATTTGATGTTCGGCTCCTCCAGACCGATATGTTTCTTTTTGTCCACAATCTTAAGGATGAATCCGATGAGCAAGGCCGCGAGACCGAGCGAAGCCAGCATGACGAGTGCCCAGGTGTAGTCTTGGGAAACCGCAGCCTCCTCGGCGCTGATCAGACCTTGTTCAACCTGCTCGTTGATGGCTACGTTCGTTGCGTCTAGGATCTTACCGATCAGCAGCGGGAAGAGCCACAGACCGATGTTCTGGATCCAGAAGATGAGTGCGTACGCCGAACCGATGATCTTCTCATCGACGAGCTTGGGCACGCTCGGCCAGAGGGCAGCAGGAACGAGAGAGAACGATGCTCCCAGCACGAGGATCGTACCGTACGCAACGATCAGACCGCCGATCTCGTTGCCTTTGAACTGCGGCAGTACGAAGGCGAAAGTGAGGTGACAGAGGATGAGCAGCAGCGAACCGAAGATGAGCATCGAGGCCGCTTTTCCTTTGGTGTCCACGTACTTACCCAGCGCAGGTGTGATGGCTACAGCCAGCAGCGGGAACACAGCGAAGATACTCTCGGCTGTTCCGCGCATGTAACCGATGTAGCAGTACACGATGAGCGCCAACGCAGCGATGCAGAACAGGCCGATCTGCAGCCAACGTTTCTTGGAGAAGTTACCTGCGAACGAGCAACCTGCTACCACGAGCATGATGCAGTATTGGATGATCGTCATGTGCGAGCTGGCCCAGATACCGGTACCTTCATGCAGCGAGAGGTTACACTGCAGCATGTTGACCGCGTATTTCTGGAACGGGAAGATGGCACTGTAGTACAGCACGCACAGCAGCGCTACCAACCAGAAGCCTCCACTCGAGAGAATCTTACCCAGGTCGGAGATCTTGAACGGTTCGTCGGCTTCTTCGGCCTCACCGGTCTGTGCGTCCAGTTTCTTATCCATGAAGAAATAGACGATGAACATCATCATCGCGATGCACAGCAGCACGACGCCGAATGCTACCGAACGGGATACATCCACCGTGCCGCCCAGTTTGGCGAAGAACGGCGAGAAGATCATACAGGTAGCTACGCCGAGACGTGCCAACGCCATCTCCGAACCCATCGCCATAGCGGTCTCACGACCTTTGAACCACTTCACGATACCACGTGACACGGTTATTCCGGCCATCTCGACACCGCAGCCGAAGATCATGAATCCGACCGCAGCTACTTTGGCTGAAGCCGGCATGCCCTCGTAGAACGGCGATACGCCCAGTTCGTCGAAGAGGGGGATGTAGTTGAGGTGCTGCGTGAACCATGTCTCCACACTGCTGCCGATGAATGCCTCGGTGACGGCGTAGTACTTGATGAACGCGCCGACCAGCATCACAGCGCCCGACAACAGGGCTGTGAAGCGGACACCCATCTTGTCGAGGATGATTCCGGCGAAGATGAGGAAGAAAATGAACACGTTGAGGAAGGTCTCTGCTCCTTGCATCGTGCCGAACGCGGTGGAGTTCCATCCGCGGGTCGACTGCATCAGATCCTTGATCGGCGACAGAATGTCCATGAAGATGTAGGAACAGAACATCGCCACAGCCAGCAGCAATAACGCCGACCAGCGAACGGCGGCCTTATCGCGCAGGGTTTGTTGCATTTTTTGTACCATAACTGTACGAATATTTAGATTTTTTCTTTAACCACTCTGCTTTCTTCTTCTCGTATTCCGCATAGTGGTTCTCCAGATAGCCGTCTGCCATAAAATGTACAAAGTGACAAAGTACAATGTACAAACTTACTTGATGCCTAACTCATTCTTCACTGCCGGCATCACGTCGGTTGCATCTGCGCCGATATGTACCATGGCAGCGCTGTCGAAGATGTAGGTGTAACCCTCACGGTCACCGACTGCCTTGATGGCCTTGGTCATCTTCTCGTGCACCGGTGCGAGCAACTCCTGCTGTTTCTTCTGAATGTCCTGCTCAGCGGTCTGGTAGAAGAGTTGGATACGCTGTTGCATCTCCTGCAACTCCTGCTGACGAATCTGCTTGATCGCCTCGGCCATGGTAGCTTCCTGCGCCATGTAGTCCTGGTATTTGCGTTGGAACTCCTCGTTCATCGATGCCAACTGGGTCTCGTACTGGTTGTTGATGGTATCCATCGTCAAACGTACTTTGTTCACTTCCGGCATCATCGCAAACAACTCTTGCGTGTTAATGTGTCCGAATTTCTGTGCGCTGATAGCCATCGGCAACATCAGCATCATAGCAATAATTACTTTTTTCATTTTTTTATTTAGTTTTTTAATTTTTCCTTTAACCTTTCGCCTTTCGCCTTTAACCTTTTGCCTTTCGCCTTTCGCCTTTCACCTTTACTTGGCACCTAGTTTCTGCAGCACCTGGTCGGAAATGTCCAATTTGGAGGACATGTAGATCAGTGAGGGGTCGGACGATCGGTCTTTGACGATATCGATATGCTTCTCGCTGGCCAGTTCCTGGATGGCGTTGTAGATCTCATCCTGAATCGGCTTGATGAGCGCTTCGCGTTTCTTGTACAGTTCGCCGTCCTGACCGAAGTACTTACGTTTGAGTTCCAGCACTTCCTGCTCCTTGCGTACGATCTCCGCTTCCCGTTCCCGACGCATCGCTTCACTGAGGAAGATCTGCTCGGTCTGGTAGTTGGTGGCCAGCACGCGTGCCTCCTGCTGCGCGGCGTCAATCTCTTTCTGCCAGCGCTTGGACAGCATCGTCAACTGCTCATTCGCCTGCTCGTACTGCGGCAGGTTCTTGAGAATATACGCCATGTCGATATACGCTATCGATTGGTCTTTTGCAAATCCCGTGCCAAAACTTAGCACAGCCATCAAAAATAGTATCAGTCGTCTTTTCATAATAAGCCAATTTAATTCAATCGTCAATAAATCGTACCTCGTCAATCGTCAATCGTCAATTATTACAACTCCTGTCCTAAAACGAAGTGGAACTGGCTTCCGCCGTATTGTTTGGATCCGTTGATCTCGTCGAAGCCCCATCCCCAGTCGATACCGAGCAGACCGAACATCGGCAGGAAGATACGTACGCCGACACCTGCTGAACGCTTGAGGTTGAACGGGTTATAATCCTTGATGTCCGAGAAGCAGTTTCCGGCCTCCACGAATGCGAGTGCCCAGATGGTTGCGTTCTGCTCGAGCGAGATCGGGTAGCGCAGCTCCATGGTGAACTTATTGTACAGGTAACCCATGTTACGTCCCGTGGTCGCATCGTACGGAGTCAACGAACCCGAGGAGTATCCACGCATGGACACATACTCGGTCGAGTAGCTGGTGTAAGCCGACATACCGTCACCTCCCATGTAGAACGACTCGAACGGCGACTTGGCATCTTTGTTATAATGACCCAGGTAACCAAATTCGGCACGTGTCATCAGGACTAACTTACTGTCTCGCGTGAGCGGTGTGAATACCTTACCCGTGAATTTCCACTTGTGGTACTCGATCATGTGGTACTTCTCCGAAGCGGTCATCTGCGAGTAGTCCTTGCCGTTGAACAGCGACCAAGGCGGGGTGATCTTGAGGCCCAGCGTGAACTGGCTACCGCGGCGGGTGTAGATCGGGTTGTCGATGGACGAACGGCTGATCTGCAGGTTGAGCGACAGGTTATGACTCGTACCATCCGAGATGAGCAGGTACGGCCAATCTTTCATCATGTACATCTGATAACTCAGCTCGCCGTAGAACGTGAAGTAGTCGTCCGGCCAGCGCAGACGCTTACCGTATCCGATCGACACACCCAGCGTACGCAGGTACTTGTCCTTATCCGCCTCCGACTCGGCCAACTGCTGGTAGTAATTGCTGTTGCCGGAATAGTAGTAATAACTGGAGTAGGTGTTGTACAGGTTCTGGTAGGCCTTCTGGTAGCGGCTCGAGTAACCCGTCTGGTTCGCAAAATAGATGCTGGCGCTGAAGCTGTTCGGGCGCTTGCCGCCTAACCACGGCTCGAGGAACGAGATGGAGGCGGAGGTATAATAGATACCGTTCGTACGCGCGTTGATGGAGAAGGTCTGACCCTCACCCTGTGGCACGATACGGTAACTCTTTTTGTTGAACAGGTTCTGGATAGCGAAGTTGGTGAACTTGAGTCCCAGCGATCCGACCAGACCCGTAGCACCCCAACCGAGTGAGAACTCGATCTGGTCACTGCTCTTGGTCTCTAACTGGTACGTGATGTCCACGGTTCCTTCTTCGGGGTTCGGCTGGATGTCAGGGACCAGTTTCTCCTGGTCGAAGTGACCCATCTGTGCCAACTCACGGAGCGAACGCATAATGTCGGACTGCGAATAGAGTTGGCCCGGTTTGGTGTAGAGTTCACGGCGTACGACGTGCTCGTAGACACGGGTGTTACCGACGATCTTCACTTCGTTGATCGTGGCCGGCTTGCCTTCGTACATACGCATCTCAAAATCAATGGAGTCGTTCGACACGTTCACCTCGACCGGCTCGACGTTGAAGAACAGGTAACCGCGGTCGGTGTAGAGCTTGCTCACCGCATCGTCGTCTCCCGTCAAACGGTCGTTCAGCGTCTTGAGGTTATACACATCGCCCGGCTTGACTCCCAGCACAGCGTCCAGATAATCATAGGGATAGACTGTGTTACCGACCCATTTGACCGAGCGGACGTAGTACTTGTCGCCTTCGCTGATGGTCATGTACACATCCACGCGCGTCGGGTCTTCGGGATTCGGAACAACGCTGTCCGCTACGATATACGCATCGCGGTAACCGTGCTCGTTGTATTTCTCGATGACCGCCTGCTTGTCCTTCTCGTACTCTTCGACAACGAACTTCTTCGTGCGGAACAGGTTGACGATATCGTTGTCGTTCGTTTTCTTCATCGCCTTGTTGATCTGACGATGCGTTAACGCTTGGTTTCCTGTGATATAGATCTTACCGACCTTCGTTTTCTCTTTCTTGTCCACCGCAATCAGCACACGCACATAACCCGGGTGGTCCTGGTCGTTGCGCTGCAGGATATGTACCTCCGTGTTGTGGTAACCCTTCTCGGCGAAGTATTTCTTAATCACCGTCTTGGCGTGATCCTCCAGGTTGGGTGTCATCTGGCTTCCCTGACGCAGGCCGGCCTTGATCTCCACGTCCTCTTTCTCACTCTTCTTCAGACCCTCGTAACGCACCTCGCTGATACGCGGACGCTGCTCCAACGCAATCACCAGCCAGATCTTGTTACCCTCGATCTTCTTCGCACGGATCTGCACCTGCGAGAACAAACCCTGTTTCCAGAAACGCTTCACCGCCTTCGTGATCTGGTCGCCCGGAACCTCGATCTTATCGCCTACCGCCAAACCGGAGAAACCGATCAGCACAAAATCCTCGTAACTGTCTGCTCCTTCCACCTCGATCCCGGCAATCTCGTACGTCTTGCGGTTCATCGTGTACTCGATGTCGGGTGTCGTTTCCGCTACTGCCACACTGTCCTGCGCCCACATAGACACAGACAGCATCATCGCAATCAATATGTAAAATATCCTTTTCAATCGTCAATAATTTTCAATCGTCAATAAATCGTCAGTCGTCAATCGTCAAATCGTCAATTATTTAGTGATTTGCTCACTCGTCTTTCCGAATCGTCTCTCGCGTTTCTGGTAATCCACAATCGCCTTGTAGAACTCCTCCTCCGTGAATTCCGGCCACAGACAGTCCGTGAAGTACAACTCGCTGTAAGCCAGTTGCCACAAAAGGAAATTGCTGATGCGGTACTCCCCGCTCGTGCGGATCAACAGGTCCGGATCCGGCATCGTCTTGGTCGTCATCAGGCTGCTTACCAACTGCTCTGTCACATCCTCGGCGCGCAGCGTACCCTCTTGCGCACGGCGAACGGCTTCCTGCATGGCGTGCGTGATCTCCCAACGGGACGAGTAACTGAGCGCAATCACCATCGTCAGACCCGTGTTACGGCTCGTCTGCTCGATGCAGCCGAGGAACTTAGCCTTCGTCGCTTCCGGTAAACGGTCAATATCACCGATCGTCTGCAGACGCACGTTGTTGTTCATCAGGGTCGGCGTCTCTTTCACAATCGTGTCCACCAGCAGCCCCATTAACGCATCTACCTCCTCTTTCGGGCGGTTCCAGTTCTCCGTGGAGAACGTGTACAGCGTCAGGTACTCAATGCCCAACTTCGTCGCTGCGACCGTGATGTTATGCACTGTCTCAACGCCCTGTTTGTGACCGAACATGCGGGCCAAACCCTGCTTCTTCGCCCAACGACCGTTGCCATCCATGATGATGGCTATGTGACGCGGTAACCGCTCCTTGTCTATCTGTTCTTTATATGTCATGTTGTTCAAAACTTTCGCTTTTGTTTTTTTGCTTCCAGATGCTATCCGGTTACCAATTACAAATTACGCAATTCTTCGGCGCTTGAACGAATTCAAAAACTATGCCAATCGTTGCCATTCCCGTCAAATCGCAGTTCATCCAGTTCCAGCCGTTCAGCTGATGTTTATTGTCCAACGCATCGCGAGCCTCCAGATTATCAACCATATAGATGTTGTGCTGCCAAGCGATATTCAGACCGCAATGCTCCGAAAATTTCCACTTGAACCCGATTCCTAACGGCACATAAGCCGATGCACGCGTTCCATGCGGCTCCGGGCTGTTCGGCATCCACCACTCGCCGTTGTACATACCCACACCCAGACCGATGAAGATATACGGCGTGTACGGGCGAATACGCTTGTCGAACTTGTTCTCTGTCCCAAAGCGGAAGAAATTGAACTCCGCCATCACATCCACATTCACCAGCTGCGTCTGCCATTTCGTATCCAACTGCTCACCGCGGATCGTAAAATCCTTGCCCGTAATACGCTGGCCCGACACTTTGGCCTGAATCGCCCAACGCTTCGTGAACTTGTACCGGAAGTGTACACCGTACGCCTCACGGGGGTGCATGAAGATATGTGGAGACGCATCTCCAACATAGTAACCGCATCCTCCTTGGAATCCTAACTCACATAAATACGGTTGCTCCTCCGCTCTTGCCATCACCGCAAAAAGCATCAACACTAATATGGTCACGCGTACGCGCATAATACACACGATACAAATTATCGCGCAAATTTACTGCTTTTTTTTGACATATACAAATTTATTTGCAAATTTTAACGAAAACAGCCCATTTTGAGCCTCTTTTCTGCATTTTTTCTAGGAGTGCCGAAAATTGCTTTAGCAATAATCGTTCGAGCGTAGCGAGATAAGAAGTTACAACAATTTTATCCTTTATACACGCGCGCATATGCGCTCACACACGCGTTCCTTATAATTATATTATAGAAAAGGTGCAAGAACATTATTTTTCTGCTTTGCGACATATATCTTGTGGTATGCCCCTATAGGACTCAAAAAAAAAGTAAAAATTACCCATACTGATTTTCAGGCAGTTACAAAGAAAATGCATTTTTTAGTGCATTTTTTTGCAAAAATATTTGGTCAGTTCAAAAATTTGTATTACCTTTGCACTCGCTTTTGAGAAACAAGTGTGTTTCGATTTTCTACCGGAGGCCCGGACATTAAAATTCAGATTCACCCACGTGGACCTAATTTTTTTGCGCCAAACTGAAGGAAAGACGAAGCGAATTGAAAGATTGATACAATTAGTGTAGTACAAGAACTGAGGTAATGACGAAAGTTATTACGAAGTCCACGGCTCGACCGTGAACTTCTTATGGTTCCCAAACAATTCTACACTTGATAAATCGATTATTCTGAGCTATCTTATAAATTTCTTTTACAACGAAGAGTTTGATCCTGGCTCAGGATGAACGCTAGCGACAGGCCTAACACATGCAAGTCGAGGGGCAGCACGAAGGAAGCTTGCTTTCTTTGGTGGCGACCGGCGCACGGGTGCGTAACAGGTGTGCAATCTGTCCATAGTCGGGGGATAGCCCAGCGAAAGCTGAATTAATACTCCATGTGAATCGAAGCCGCATGACTTTGATTTGAAACGCAAGGACT
>Ga0310694_10004953_pt1 | contig 12778 bp, 8 predicted proteins | sample 174DNAGHGhighgp2_FD_203884 | JGI IMG/M metagenome (GOLD analysis project Ga0310694, IMG submission 203884) | Sheep rumen microbial communities from Palmerston North, Manawatu-Wanganui, New Zealand - 1742 DNA GHGhigh gp2 (v2) (version 2) | ecosystem: Host-associated > Mammals > Digestive system >...
ACGCCTTTCAGGGCAAAATACATCTACCTGTGGGGCAGTTGGACCAACCCCGCAGTTGACGAAGACCCTGAAACAACAGCACCAATGGTGGGCACAGGCACTCACTACAAAGTGACAACAGATACTGACGGGAAGACGAATTGGGAAATCTATAGCGAAGAAGGACTTTCATGGTTCTCGTCGTATGTGAACGGTCTGAATGCTTTTACCCCCGGCAATCATACTACAGAACACCCTGATGATGCACACAAGGATTATGAATGGAACGCCACCAAGAACCCTTACGCCAAAGCCATATTGATGAACGACTTGGACATGACCAAATATTTCTGGGTGCCCATCGGCTCAGTGTCAAGCTTTAGCGGCTCGCCTGGCTCCAATCTTGAAAACGCTATTTATCAAGATAATGATACCCATCATTACAAAGGCACATTCAATGGCAACGGTCATATTATCAACGGCTTGGATTGCCATTATCTTACGGGCATCAAGAAGCTGGGCCTCTTTGGCAATTTGGATGGAGCCACGGTAAAAAATGTCTTCGTGGACAACTCGCACTTTACCACCGACAAAGCCGATGTGAATTACTATGTTGGCGGCATCAGCGGCAAGATGACGGGCGCCGCCGTGGTGAGCAATAGCGAAGCGCGTGCCGTGCTGGATGTCACTGTGGCCCAAAAGACAGGGTCTCATGTGGGCGGCATCGTCGGACAAATGGAAGGCACTGCCGAAGTACATTCCTCGATGGCCATGCCTGAAATCAAAGGTGTGGTCGACTATATGGGTGGCCTCGTTGGAACCGTGGGCAGCACCAACAACCTCTTCAACAGCTTCGCCAACCCGAAGTTCCCGAACGCGACAACAAACCCGTATTATGTCATAAATGAAAACAAATACATCGGCGGCCTCGTGGGCGAAAACAACGGCACGGTTGCTAACTGCTATACGCGTTTGCAAGGCGACGAGCCTACCTCAAACGGTACAACAAGCGTCTTTGCTTGGTTTGCCGGGACCAACAAGTCAGGTGCCACCATCGATTATTGCTATGCGCCACGGGTGAATGGTGACAACTACGCAAACTTCAAGTATGTTGGGACAGGCACCGGCACCTTGAGCCATCAAGAAAACTACGGCCTAACCCAAAGAGTGAGCGGCAAGTATGGCTTCAAGCACCGCGACCAGCAGCTGACGACCAACAACAGCAATACCAATGTTGTCAACAACGAGTTCCTTGGCGGATTGCTGCCCACATTGAACAAATGGGTGGAAACGGCCAACACGCCTGCCACGCCCAACCCGGGCAGCAAAGAAGGCGAACCCACGTCCGAACCCAAGTACTCCACCTGGACCCGCACCATGGCCAGCCCCATCAACGACGACTACCCCGTCCTGAAGTTCGCCGACTTCAACGCCGTTGGATCGGAAGACTCCATCTACATGCACTACAAGCACAACGTGGACGACCTCATCGAGGTCTACACCAAAATCAACCCCGACAATCATCCCACGCCCAGCATCTACCTGTATGACACCATAAGAAATGGTGCCAACATCCTGCCCATCACCAAGACAAATATCGGCACGACACATCCTAACGTGATGCTCGCCATCAACGAAAACGTGGGTATCCTGCAATCGGTGCCGCTGAAGGCCCGCGTGGGCGTCACCATCAGAAACAGCAGAAAGGGCACAACCGACCAAACTCGCGACCCCAACTGGCACCTATTTTCGTCTGCCATCCGTAACGTGCCTATGGGATTGGTTTATGATTACACAGGAGACGTGACTTACAATAATCGTATCCCCAACCAGCCCTCGCTCACACACGAGCTTTGGAGCGACCGCGCCCAATTCGATCCGCCCAAGACCCAATGGTACCAGTCGGACAATACAAACGCCACGACCTACAACCCCAACGGCGTAGGCTACTTCCCCACTAACACGCCTTACGGCACATGGAGAGGTCAGTCAGACCCAGAGGGTTTCTTCGACCTCTATTGCTACGACGAATACTACTACCACTGGATCAATTTTAAACGTGCCGGCAAGGATGGCTACCGCGACCACTGGCACATGGACCGCGACGCACAAGACGGCAAACACTACCTCATCCAATACACCAACGAAGAAACGCTGCCGCAAGGCAAGGGTTACCTGATGGCGCTTTCCTCCGAGTCGATGCTGATGGCCGACGGAACACTCAACACGGGCAACGACATTGAGGCTACCGTAACCAAGTCAGGCATTTGGGAAAACATGCCACCCAATGGACATGGATCGTACAACTATTCCGAAATCTGGCGTTCACTCAACCTCATCGGCAACCCCTACCAGAGCTATTTGGACTTCAAAGCATTCGTCGCTAACAACAACAACAAGGATTTGCTCTATAACGACGGCGGTGCCTACTGCTATGCCACCCGCGACGACAACACTTACGAGTACATTTACTACACGACAGGCGAATCGAAGAACTATGTGGGCGCCTGCCAATTCATCCACCCACACCAAGGCTTCTTCGTGAAGGTGAACGATAACGGCAAGCTCAACTTCACCGACAACATGCGAGTGGCCGATGAGGAATCAGTTTTCCGTGGCGAAGACCTCAACTATCCTTTGGTGAACCTGCTGTGCTACGAAGCCTCGGGCAAGCGCAACTACACCACCGTCGAAATCAACCGCCCGCGCGTGGGCGGCGGCCTCAAGATGAAGAACTTGAAAACTGGTAAGGCACTCATCTATGCCCGCTTTGACGACAACGACTTCCAAACCCTGTTTGCCCCTGTTGGCGTCAACACGGTTCCCGTCCGCTTCGAGACCGAAGAAGACGGCACGTTCACCCTGCGCTGGAGCAAATACCATGGCGACTTCAGCTACCTCCACCTCATCGACAACCTGACGGGCGCCGACATCGACTGCCTGACCACCGACGAATACCGATTTGAGGCCAAGACGACCGACTATGTGTCGCGCTTCAAGCTCGTGTTCAACTGCACGGGCATCGACGAGCCTGAGGTTCCTGAACCTGTAGAAGGCCCTACCGTCTTTGCCTTCCTCATGGGCGACGAACTCATCGTCAACGGCGAAGGCACGCTCCAACTGTTCGACATGAATGGTCGTTGCCTGATGACGACCCAAGCCGTCGGACAACAAAGCAGCGTCAGTCTGCCAAAAGTGTCGGCAGGCATCTATCTGCTGAGGCTGACGGGCGACAAGCAAGTGAAAGTTCAGAAAATGGTTATCAAATGAGAAAGGGCGTAACGATGAAAAAAAGAAACAACTTCATACTGACAGCGGTTTTCATTCTCCTGTGCACACTGACTTGCACGATGGGCTATGCACAAATCTATCTTGGCGACGATGACCACGACAATGCCCGTGTCCAAGGCGACCTGCCTTCAGGCGGCTTCGTCATCCCCAACGTTCCTACCGAGCACGACACCAATTGGGACTACACCCCCATCGGTGATGGGCTGTGGCTCTTGGGCGGTTTGGCAGGAGCCTACCTGATAGGCAAACGAAAGAGGCGCAAGGACAACGACTGAATATCGAAAAAGGTCAGGACCACAGACGATCCTGACCTTTTTTGTTTATTTCCAATAATCACATCAAAGAAAACTCCTACGGAGTATAACCCATTAGTTCATAGTTTTCCGTTATCAAAAGAAGGCTCCTACGGAGCTTTTTTATAAGTTCCCTAAAACCAAAACAACTTATTCTACCACCACGAGATAGTAGTTCTTCTTGCCTTTCTGAACAAGGATGTACTTGCCGTCAATCAAATCGTCGGTGGTCATCACCTTGTCCAAAGTGACCTTTTCCTTGTTGACGCTCACGCCGTTGGCTTGCGTCATCTTACGGGCTTCGCCCTTCGAGGGGAAAATCTGCGTGTTGACGGCCATGAAATCAACGATCGGAATGCCGGCTTCGAGGTCGGTGCGGGCGATGTGCTCCTGCGGCACGCCGTCAAAGATGTCCAAGAAGGTGGCTTCGTCGAGCTTCTCCAAGCCTTCCTTGGTCGACTTGCCGAAGAGGATGTTGCTGGCTTCGATGGCGGCATCTAAGGCCTCCTGCGAGTGCACCATTACGGTGACTTCCTCGGCCAAACGCTTTTGCAGCACACGCATTCCCGGATCCTTCTTGTGTTCCTCAACCAAAGCGTCGATGACGTCTTTTTCCAACGAGGTGAAGATCTTGATGTATTTCTCGGCATCGTCGTCGCTCACGTTGAGCCAGAACTGGTAGAACTTGTAAGGCGTGGTGCGCTTCGGGTCTAGCCACACATTGCCGCTTTCGGTCTTGCCAAATTTCTTGCCGTCGGCCTTGGTGATGAGCGGGCAAGTCAAGGCGAAGGCTTCGTTTTCAAATCCTAAGGTGCGGCGAATCAACTCTGTTCCCGTGGTGATGTTGCCCCACTGGTCGTTGCCGCCGAGCTGCAGCTTGCAGTTCTTGTGCTGGTAGAGCCAAAGGAAATCATAGCCTTGCAGCAGCTGGTAGGTGAACTCGGTGAAGCTCAAGCCATCGCGAGCGGTGCCGTTGAGGCGTTGCTGCACACTGTCCTTGGCCATCATGTAGTTGACGGTGATGTGCTTGCCCACCTCGCGGGCGAAGTCGAGGAAGGTGAAGTCCTTCATCCAGTCGTAGTTGTTTACCATCTCGGCGGCATTCGGCTTTGTCGACTCAAAGTCGAGGAACTTGGCCACTTGTTTCTTGATGCACTCTTGGTTATGACGCAAAGTCTCTTCATTCAATAAGTTACGCTCCTGGCTCTTGCCCGAAGGGTCACCAATCATGCCCGTGGCACCACCCACCAGGATGATGGGTTTGTGGCCACAGCGTTGCAGATGGCGCAGCATCATGATGCCACAAAGGTGTCCGATATGTAAAGAATCGGCGGTCGGGTCGGTGCCGAGATAAGCCGTCACCATTTCTTTCTGGAGTAATTCTTCCGTTCCTGGCATGATTTGAGCCAGCATTCCGCGCCAGCGGAGTTCTTCAACAAAATTCTTCATCGTTAGGTCTGATTTTGGGCGCAAAAATACGAAGTTTTTTGGCGTTTCGGTGAATAAACGGCATATTCGCCGAAAAATCTTCGGCGAATAATAGGGTTTTTCACCTAATAAAGAGAAGGAAAAGGGGATAAATGCAAAAATCGTTCACCAATTCAGCGGATATTCCTACCTTTGCGGCCTAATTCGGAATCAAATTAAAAACAAGAAGTTACAATGAAAAGACATCTCTTTTTCCTGTTTGCACTGGCATTCGCACTGACTGCCTGCAACCAAAACAACGACCAATTCAAGGTCAACGTGAACTTGGCCAACGGCAACGACCAAACCATCTATCTGCAAAAGTATGTCGACAACACGCCCGTCACCATCGACTCGGCTGTCATCGCCAACGACATGGCCGTCCTGACCGCCACCAATGACGACCCGCAAATCCTTTATGCACTGAAAGTGAAAGGAATGCGCGGATCGATGCCTTTCTTCGCCGACAACAAGGACGTGAGCTTTGTGGGCGACATCAACAACCCGCAAGCCGTCGAAATCATGGCTTCGGAGTCGCAAAAAGAGCTGAACGACTACAACGACCAACTGAAGGAATTCGACGAGCAAATCAAGGAACTCTACGCCGTGATGCAGCAAGCCTTCGCCGACAACGACACCATCAAGATGGACTCGCTCAACACCGTTGGCACCGCGCTGATGGAGCAACAGGCCAACTTCCGCGACGACTACATCAAAGCCCATCCCACAAACTTCGTCACCCATTACATCCTCGACCAAAACAAGCAGGACTATGCCCTCGCCGAACTGAAGGAGATGGTGGCCAGCTTCACCCCAGAGTCCATCTATAGCCGCGACATCAACGACTACATCGCCAAGCAAGAGCGCCTCGAAGTGGGTCAACCCTTCATCGACTTCACCTTGCAAACCAAAGACGGCGAGAACGTTACGCTTTCAGAGGTCATCGGGAAGAACAAACTCACCTTGGTTGACTTCTGGGCCTCGTGGTGTGGACCCTGCCGCAAGGAAAACCCTGTCGTGAAAGCCGCCTACGAGCAATACCATGAGCTTGGATTCGATGTCGTGGGCGTCAGCGTCGACCAAGACGGCGATGCCTGGCTGCAAGCCGTCGAGGAAGACCAACTGCCTTGGACGCAGGTGCGCGACTCCGAGAACACCGTCAGCGAAAGCTACCTGATTTATTACATCCCGTCCAACTTCCTCTTCGACCAAAACGGCACCATGGTGGCGAAGGGTTTGAGAGGCGAAGACCTGACGGCGAAACTTTCGGAACTTTTACAATAATTTATTCGGCCCTTCGACAGGCTCAGGGGCCTTGGCTTTTCGTGAAGTCGAGGGTGCCTGAGCCTGTCGAAGGCCCCGACAAAACATGACTTCATGAAAACGAAATCCATTCTTCTTGCCGCTCTTGCGCTGGGCTTGTTCGCCTGCACATCGAAACCCAAGACCGAAACTTTCAACATCAACGTCGACCTGGCCAATACCGAAGGCCAGACCATCTATCTTCAAAAAAACGGCCAAGTGCTCGACTCGGCGAAACTCGAAAACTGGAAGGCTACATTTGCCACTCCCGTTTGCAACGACAACGAGATGTACGGCCTCATGCTGAAAGGCTGGCGTCGTCCGTTCATGTTTTTCACCGACAACAGCGAGGTGCTGGTGGAAGGCGATGCGCAAAACCCCAACGCCATCCAAGTGAAAGGCTCGGCCTCACAAGACCGTTTGACGGCTTTTACGCAAGGTTACAACGAATTGGAAGCCAAGATGGAAGCCGACAGCACGATGTTGCAAGACGATAAGGACGAAATCCTGAAAATGTACTGTTTCGACTACGTTTGGGAAAACCCGACCGACCCCGTGGCGCATTATGTGATGTACCGCTACAAGTGGGCTTTCGGCCCCTGCGAGATGCGCACGATGATCGACAACATCCGCCATGCCGACAGCGCAATCAGCACCTCCAACTTGAAACTCGCCGAAGACTATGTTGAGAAGATCGAGCGGGTGCAAGCCGGTCAACCCATGGTTGATTTCACCCAAAACGATGCCGAAGGCAACCCCATCACCCTCAGCGAATTGGCCAAAGGCAAGCTGTTGCTCATCGACTTTTGGGCTTCGTGGTGCCCCGACTGCCGCAAGGAGAATCCTGATGTGGTGGCAGCTTACCAGAAGTTCCATGAGCAAGGTTTTGACGTGCTCGGCGTGTCGTTCGACACCAACAAGGAAGCCTGGCTTGCCGCCATCGAAAAGGATAACTTGACTTGGACGCAAGTCTCCGACCTGCAAGGCTGGGGCAATGCGGCTGGAGCTTTGTATTCCATCGCCTTCATTCCACAGAATGCCTTAATCAAAGACGGCATGATTGTGGCCCGTAACCTTGAAGGCGAAGCCTTGATGGAAGAAGTGGAGCGGCAATTGCAGAAATAGACATTTCAAGTTTCGCATGTTGCGGTGCATCCCGATGGGATGCTGTTTTCCCGTGTTTTCATTTTTACCGAACGAGCATCCCGATGGGATGCCATGCCACCATGTTCTAATCCCGTAGGGATTTACTATCGGTAAAAGCAAACAATACCAGCCTTTTTCATCCCGTAGGGATGTGCGAAACTTGAATAGACATCTTATACGTTAGTTTTCACCAAATCTGGGTAAAATAGTATAGATTTGGTAAGAAGTAATCCAAAAATTGCATTAGTTTCAACCAAATCTCACTAAAAAAGGGTAGATTTGGTTGGAACTTTGATGTTTATGCCTATTTTTCAAGCAGCCATTTACCAAGAAACGGACCGAAAAATGCAAACGGACGAGTTACACTTGGTGTTTTTGGCGAACTGATAATACGAATTTTTCGGATGATTGGTTCGTGAAAATGGGGGCATTGCTGCTCATTTCTTGGAAAAGCGTAATTATTTCACCCCAAAAACATTGGAAAAGCGTATAATTTTAGGTTAATTTTTCTTGGAAAAGCGTAAGTTTTTTGCTTCAAATATGTTGGAAAAGCGTGTGATTGAGGATGAATTGTTTTGGAAAAGCAATTCATTCCACCACCAATTTTGTAGAATGAGTCAAGCCTGCTTTATCGGTAATCTGCAACAGATAAATGCCTTCGGGCAAACCGCTTACATCGATTTCGTTAGTGTCGGAAAAGGTTCTAACCGACTGACCTTGAAGGTTGTAAAGTTGTATTTCAGCGGGTTCGATGCCTTCGAGGGTCGCTCTATCCTTGGCGGGATTGGGGAAAACCACCATCGGCGACTTTTCCGTTTCTTGCAAAGCATTGGTTTCCGATGACACTGCAAGTGCATAAACGCTTGTACATTCAGGGTCTATTTCGATGGCTTCACCGTTTTTGAACAACACGCCATACGATGACTGTCGGCCATCAGGATGTTTGCCAAAATAAAACCCTGCTCCACCGAAATACAAGTCATTTCCGTCTTTTAAAATCGTATAAAGCTCAATAAAATTCGCATAATCATACTCATACAACACTTCATCGTTTTTCCACACAACGGCCTTTTGCTCTTGGTTTTCAACATTGATTTCGCCGCAAGCGTAAATATCTTCGCCATCGATGAAGAAATCCCTAATGCAGGCATAACTGCCATAGTTGTATAACACTTCACCGTCTTTCCATATCATCCCGTCGTAACTAAAGGGGCCGATAGTTGTCCTTAACCCTCCACAAGCATACACGTGTCCTTCACGGCAAATAATGGTTCGAAGTCCTGACCCTTCCCAACTTCTTCCAAGCACATAAAGTGGCTCCTCATCTTTCCAAATGGTCAGGTCACCCACACCATTGACCATTTGATTCGTCCCAAGGATGTAGCGATGACCATCCATAAAATCAATGTCGTTAAAGTAAGCCACTGAAGTGCCAAGGGTATCCCATAAATCTACATCTTTCCAAATGGCGCCTTTCCGAAGATGTTCTCCTTCATAGTGAATGTAGCCTACAGAATAAACCACATCTTCGTCTGCATTGTAGCTGATGCCTTCGACAGACGACCTGTAATCACCTTTGAAATACATTTCTCCGTTTTTCCAAACATATCCGAAGGAGTTGCCTGCGCCTCCATAATACACATCACCATTGTTGGATATGACCATGCAATCTGCCCAGCACCATCTGTTTCCCTCTTCGAAATTGGTATACAGTAATTCATTGTTTTTGTAAACAGCCGCAAGCGTATCGCTCCTTACGCCTGCAAAGTAAAAGTCGTTTTGTTGAGCGCAAACTGAAGCCACCTGCATTGCAAGGATAGCCAAAATCATTAATCTTTTCATTTTCGTTAGTTTTTTAAGGTTAATACTGTTTGTTGTGTTTCGTTGGGCAAAACTACAAACAGCTCCAACCGCCGTCAAGGAAATGATGGTGCGGATTGGTGCGGATTTTGTGAAATAAATAGGAATCAGGGATTTACATCGGATTTTGCCAGCTTGCGCAAAGTGGTTGAAAGCGGTTCGTCGCTGCCGAAAATGCCTTTCAGTTTGCGGCTGCGTTCGCAAACGGTGTTGAAAGCGCGTTGCATCAAGGCGGCCACGTCGGCTTCCTCCACGCCCAATAGATAAAGGCAGCAATAGTCGATGTCGCCTTTGGTCAGCGCGGGATAATCGTTTTTGAGTCGGGCGGTGAACGCTCCAAAATGGGCATCGGCAGCCTCGCGCAAAGCCAACAGTTGCTCCTTGTTGAGGGCGTAGTCCTTATAAATAAGGTAATCCACCTTCGACTTGAACTGCCCTTCGTTCACCCGCTCCATAATCAAGCGGCAGACGGGTTCCTCGGCAAACGAGGCGGCTTCCACACGTTTTTTCATTGCTGAAAGGGCCTCACCTTGCTCTTGCAAACGTCCCGAAAGGGATTCTTTCTCTGCTTCAATGCGTTGATGCCGTTTCCGATTGAGCATCAGCCAAACCGCAAGCACCACAAGCAAAACCATTAGCGGAAGGACGGTTTTCATAATCCGTCCACGGTTTTCCCTTTCCTCTTGAAGTCGGGCATTGTCCTGTTTTTGTTGCAAATAGTCCTGAAACAGGCTCGTGAAGCGCCACTCGTCGGCCTTGGTGCCAAACTCAGGCGGCGTGTTTTGCGCCACAAATCGGGCAAATTCGCCAGCCTTGTCCGATTCGCCACGGGCTTCGTAAATCTCGCGCAAATAATCGGCACTTTGGGTTTTCAGGAACATATTGGGTGCCTCCTCAAAGACCCGATTGAGGTAAACGATGGCCGAATCATACTGATTGTCAAGTTTATAGATATAGCCAATACCCAAATAGCGGTCGTGTTTCTCGAACTCATTGCCAGCCGTCGCAATACGTTTGAGCGCGTCAACGGAGGCCTGTCCATCGTGCGCCAAATGATAGGACGACAACGCTTTCCGATTGATGACATTTCGGTAAAGCACCCCTGTCGTGTCTTTCATGCTCGCCAATGAGCGGTCGTAATAATACAAAGCACTGTCGAACTGCTCCGACTTCTCGAATTCGTAGCCCAAGAAAAACAAAGTGTTGGCCAAACTTGAAGGTGGATTGTTGGCTTTCTTCTTGTATTTCAGCACATTCTTGTAAAGATAAACCGTCGGCTCGATGAGGAACTTGTCGGAATAGATGTTGGCCAATCGGGCATAAATCAGGGCAATGAAACTCGCTTTGTGTCCCACCATCTGCTCCTCGACAAAATGTTGCTCCATAATTGCCAAGGCCTTATAATACTCTTGACAAGCCAACATCGTGAGGGAATCGTCGGTAAATATAGTGCCATTATTGATGCAAATGGCATTCATATAATGGGCGCGGGCAGAAAGAAAAGCCATAGCCTTGTCATGGGGGCAAACAGAGGAAACGCTGTCGAAATAAGCCAAAGCAGCACCCACTTCATTACAATGGGCCACCTCGCGACGCACCTTGAAGCAAGCCTCCGAAAGCATCAAACTCGTGTATTCAAAAGCGGGTGACGAAACGGGATTAATACTCACATAAAACCACTCAAGATACCTCAAAGCACTGTCTGGGTTGCTCTGCAAAAGACTGTCAACCAATACCAAACGTGGGCAACTGTTTTCTTGCCAACCGATTTCCGATTCCAAGGCTCTTGAACACGAAGCTCCGAGACCAATCCATAACAAGCCTGCTATAATGCGCGATAGTTTCATAGGCACAAAAGTAGGGAATTATTCCCGACGAAGGCATAGTTTGTCACGGAAATGATGGTGCGGATTGGTGCGGATTTTTCATTAATGTTTTAAAAATCAACGGTGTAGCACCTTTAAGCTATCAAGCTGCTTTTGATAGATCTCTAAAGTGTAAAGGTTTTCCGGCTTGAGAATCGGAGTGTAGAAATCATCACTGACGGGAGCTTGCTCCTTGATGACGATTTCCTTATGATATTCCTCCATAAACTCCTTCAATTCTTTCTCTGAGATGCCTAGCACGCTCATATTCTGCTTGTTGGTGTAGCGCATAAGCTCTGCCTGATAATGCAGCCAGCAATTCCAGTTGTGCTTTTTTAGGTAGCTTCTAAAAATTGCTCCGTAGGAGCTTTCTTTTAATAACAAAATACAATAATTCAACAAGTTGTACTCCGTAGGAGTTTCCTTTTGCTTGATTTTTAGAAGTTCCCTTTAGATATTTTGCTGTTTTATGGGCGCAAAAATACAATTATTTTGCCCACGCCACAAACGGCGGATTAGGATATTCTTTTTTGCTGTATTCCAAAGGTTGTCCGTCACTAATGCATAGCACCTTGCCGCCCGCAGCACGAAGTATGGCATCGGCGGCAGCGGTGTCCCATTCCTTGGTCTTGCTGTAGCAGACGTAAACGTCAGCGCTGCCTTCGGCCAGACGGGCGAACTTCAGGCTGCTGCCTTGCGTGTCGATGACGAGATTGGGATGGGCGGGACGCAACACCTTATTAATATATTCGTCCACCTCGGGAGTGCGGTGCGAACGGCTGACCAAAACTGTGAACGGACGAAGGACTGAAGACGAGGGACTGGGGGCGAGGGACTGGGAGCTGAGAACCGAAAGCTTTTCGTCCTTCGTCTTATGTCCTCTGTCTTTCGTCCAAAGTCCTCCGTCTGCGTACCACAATTGATCGGTCACTGGTGCATAAATCACGCCCAAAACAGGTTGTTTGTCATCAATCAGCGCGATGTTGACCGTAAACTCACCGTTGCGCTTCACAAACTCTGCTGTGCCATCCAACGGGTCGACAATCCAATAACGGTTGAATTGGGAACGGTCAGGGGGCAAGTCTTCCTCACTGACAAAAGGTAATCCCGTAGGTTGCAACGTTTCCTTAATGATATTGCTGGCGCGAAGGTCGGCTTGCGTGACAGGCGAGTCATCGTCCTTGGTGTAGACCTCAAACGGTTGGGCATACACCTCCATGATGGCCTTTCCAGCTTTCAGTGCAGCCTCAATAGCGATTGTTAACCATGTATTCATGATACAAAAATACAAAAAAATCGCATTATTAGCAACCTTCTCAATCCCGTTATAAAATTATCTTGTTGTTTTTCAATAATTTAAGTTTTTTATTGCAAAAAAGTTTCCGTCATACGCTTTTATTCTACTAATTTTGCACCCGCAAAACAGGGAAAAAACACCTCCCACAACAAACAAAAACCTATGGCAAAGAATTTAGTTATCGTCGAGTCACCCACCAAAGGCAGAACCATCGAAGGTTTTTTGGGCAAGGATTATTTAGTGAAAGCGAGCGAAGGTCACGTACGCGACCTGAACAA
>Ga0310694_10004955_pt1 | contig 12776 bp, 8 predicted proteins | sample 174DNAGHGhighgp2_FD_203884 | JGI IMG/M metagenome (GOLD analysis project Ga0310694, IMG submission 203884) | Sheep rumen microbial communities from Palmerston North, Manawatu-Wanganui, New Zealand - 1742 DNA GHGhigh gp2 (v2) (version 2) | ecosystem: Host-associated > Mammals > Digestive system >...
ATGTAGCACAACGTGTAGGTGTTACTCAGTCTAGGGCTATAGGTGAAATCCCCGTTGATGCTCCAGGCGGGGATGTGCAAGCACACCACGACCGGAGTACTGTAATCTACCATCTCCAGGTCCTTGATCAGCCATTGCATCTGTTCGCTCGTGATCGCCCCTTTGTAATTGCGGCTTCCAGCGACACCGTCGCTGTAGGTGTCTCCGCTATATGCGGTATTCTGATACACGATGTCGTCGAGCACCACATAGTGCACCTTACCCAAGTTGAAACTGTAGTAATTGGGGCCCATGATGGTGCGCCAAGCCGCAGCGGCTTCAAAGTCGGTATTATCGCCGGCGGGCACGCTGGGATCATGGTCATGATTGCCGATGACAGGCCACAATGTCATGGGATAATTGAAGTGTTTCATGTCGGCCATGAAATCACTCAAGTTATAGTTGTTCTGGGTCCAGAACACATCCCATGTAAGGTCGCCGAGCAGGATGGAATAGATGGGCTTACCATCGGCACGCTCCACTTCATCGTTGAGTCTGTCGATAAGTCCTCTCTTGAAATAAGCACGGTCACTGTTGCGACGTGCCAAGTGGGTATCGGCGGCAAATATCACTGTGTGCTGTTCGTTGTCCACCCGTCGCAGCACAAAGTCATGGACCTCGCTCACACCCGTGTCGAGCGTGTCGAGCGGTGCCCAGAACTGCGGTTTGAAGCCGTCTTCCAGCTGGGGTTCATAACCACCTGGCAGTGTGTAGAAGACATAGCCGTTTTTCTTGCCGCTGCTCATGGCATAATGGCCGTCGGCATCGGTAAGGACAATCTCATAGCCATCGCTCACGGCAACACCGGCAACACCCTGACCGTCACAGGTAATGGTGCCGCTCACATTGACAGCAGCATGCAATGCCGCACCATTCAGCACGAGCACCACCATTGTCAGGAATATCGCCTTGGCCGTCCTCATCGATTCACAGTTACGCCTTGTTGTTGTCTTGTTCAGTATGATCCCAGGGGTAAGTACGACGGGGATTGCGAGGGAACCAGCCCTTGCGCACGCGTTCCTGCTGCTCACGCATCTCCTTGATGCCCCAGAAGCATGAGAATGCCCCCACGCCCATCAGTGCCGAGAGCAACACGTTGTCCACCACAATCGAGCCGGCGCACAACAGTACACCGACAACCAGAAAGAACCACTTGAAACGTTGTCCATAGTGGTACTCCCCCTTAATGACAATCGGGTGACAAATGCCGATAATCAAAAACGAGCACAAGCCCAGCACCAGCCCTTGCAGGTGATATGTCGATAAAAAATCCATCATTGAAAACACGATAATATTGCCGCACGCCAGAGCACTTTCCTTCCTCTGGCCGAAAAAGTCCTGCAAAGTTACTCTTTTTGCCCGATATCCCTACATGAAATATCCTTAAAATGTGTTATTCTTCTGTTAAGAGATCGCATCGTTTTTCAGCGTGCTTTTCTCAAACCGTGGCAGGCAATACTTTTTGGCTTCAAGATTTTGAGGATTTTGGTAATTACTCTATTTTTGCGTTAAAATTGTGATTTCATCATTCTCTGAAATCCCTCACTACTACTATGAACAAAAACAATGACTCAAAAACGGCAGGATACTATGCGGGATTATTCCTGCTCAGTGTTTTGATTGTCTTGTGCTTTTCATGGACCACGTCACCATTATTCTTTGGAAAATACCTCAGCTTTGACTCTCAAATATTTCAAATCATCGGCAAATATTGGCTACAAGGATATTTACCATATGTTGACCTGTGGGACAACAAAGGCCCCATCATATTCCTCATCAACGCTATCGGATACCAACTGATAGGTAACAGCGTCGGAGTGTTGCTTCTTCAGATTGTGTGCTTGTTCGCGTCAGTGGTATTCATATACAAATCATTCAACTTGTTTTCGGGACCTCTGCGCAGTTTTTGTCTCAGCGCCGTTGTCATCCTGTCCATCGCTATCAATTGGGATGGAGGAAATATGTGCGAGGAATATTTATTGCCTTTATTATCAGCATTTTATTATATCTTATTAAAGCACCTGTATTCTATCGAATCCGATAAGAAGAAACTGCTATATATCATAGCATTCATCGGTGGGATGATTCTGTCATTCAGCCTTCTCACCAGACTGACTAACGCTTGTGGCGTGTGCGCAAGCTGCGGAGTCATCTTGGCCCTTTTGCTCATTGACCGCAAGTGGAATAATCTGGCTAGATTTGCTGTGTGGTTTGTCATTGGCTTTGCCATCCTGACCTTGCCTTTTGTCATTTATTTTGCATCACATGATGCATTGCAGGAAATGTGGTACAGCACTGTAACATATAACATCGAGTACATGAATTATCCAAAAACGCACACGGTCAGCTGGTTGAATTTCTATCTGAAGGACTATAATTGCATATTCTTGCTTGCAGCAGCATTGATGCTACTCGTATTCAAGAGAGACCGAGAGTCACTGTTATGGGCAATTACCACGCTGGCACCGATGATTTGGTTTGTTAACGGAACGGGATTCGGCCACTATGGCATCATCGTTCTTCCTTATTCATTTGTGAGTATCATATTGTTACTGAGGATAATAGACATGAATCAATCAGCATGGTCAAGGAAACTTGCCCATGCCATGATTGGGCTCATGCTTCTTGTCATCATTGGCGGAGTGTCATTCAGGCTGTTCAGTTCCTATAAGCAATTTATCAAGACACCTTGTAAGGAAACCTTCACCGATTGTTTTTTTGAAGAAAATGACATTGACACCAATTCCTTCGTGTCCTATAATTGTGATTGGACATTATACTTGAGAAGGAATATCAAACCAGGCATGAAATACTTTTCTTTCCAGGATGAATTGATTGACCATGGCCCATCTATCGAGGACAAAGTGTATCAAGCAATTACATCTTCAAGGGTGAAATGGATTCTTGTCGGGCTACCCATCAGGAATGAAAGAATCAAACAATACATCAACGACAATTATGTTATTATCAATCAAAAGAATAGATGCACACTTTATCGATTAAAAGAAGACCCATCGGTGATTGGGTAGCCAAGTAGTATATTTTCAATTTTTTAACACGGGAATTCGTGAGGGATGGTGGAAAAGGCACTATTTTTGCATAATTTATGGGATATTGTGCCTAACTGACTAAAGAAAAAAACGATAGAATAAAGAATATGAGACAAATAACTGCATTGTTGATGGCCTGCATGCTGGCAGTGGGACTGCTGTCATGTGGCGGCCATGGCAAGCTGGACAAAGCAGTGCGCGCCGCTCTGGTGAGCGGTGACACTACTAAGGTCATGTATGACTCGCTGTGTAGCATTGTGACCGACAACCCCGGGAAATATGGCGACCTGCTCACGCCCGAGGGCAAAGTGGACCACAAGAAGATGGCCGAACTGATCAAGGACATCGGCGCCCACCTGCGTCCGCCCATGTTGTGGGACACGCGCCCCTATGGCGGTGTGGACGACCTGTCACTGACAGTCTATTTTGAGCGCAGCGGCTCGATGGTGCCTTATGACTCACGCGGCGACGGCGGCCAGTTAAAGAAGGCCGTCAACGACCTGATCAACCACTTCCCCGCCGGGAGCAAGGTGGACATCAACATCGTGAACGACGGCATCTACCCCTACCAGCACACGGTGGATGAGTTCCTCAAGGATCGTGACATCTACCAGAGCACGGCAGGCATCGGGAACGCCAGCTTCACCGACTTCCAGCTGATTTTCAACAAGATTCTGGAAGCCCAGCGTCCCGGCAACGTGAGTGTGCTGGTCAGCGACCTGATTTACTCGCCCCAGGATACCCACGGCGTGAGCCTGGACAAGATTTTCAACGAGGAGAACAGCCTCGCCACCCGCGTGTTTGCCAAGTACAAGGGCAAGAGCGTGGTGGTGCAGCAGTTCATGGGTGACTACAGCGGCAAGTATTACCCCTACAATGGGGTGCCCTTTGACTACCACGGCAAACGTCCCTTCTACCTGGTCATCATCGCCGACAACGACGTGATGGATCAGCTGGCGCAGGACAAGCGCTACAGCGGCGTGCTTGACGCCCCCGCCGTGCGCAACAGTTACCGCTTCAACCAGGGCGAGAGTGAGGTACCGTGCCGCGTGCTGCCCGAATGGAAAGACAATGCGGGCCGATTCCGCGTCAAGCACGGTGACGGCATTGTGCTGGCCAAGTGCGAGGGCGACCGCCAAACGGGCAAACTGTGCTTCTCGATAGCTGCCAACCTGGGCAGCCTGCTCAAGGACGATGCCCTGCTGACCAATGCAGCCAACTATGACGTGAAGAGCATCGACGGCTACACCTTAAGCATTCAGCCAATCGACCAGAGCATGTTCACCGCCAACAACAAGGAATACCTTGAGGGCATGACCCACCTGCTGACGCTTGTGGGCGACCAGAAGAGCCCACGCGACGAGATTCACATCGCCCTGCGCAACGAACTGCCCGACTGGGTGAGCCAGTCATCAAGCAGCAACGACGCACAACCTGGAGGTTCGTTCTCGGCTACGACACTGGGACTGGACCAGCTCCTGGGCGGCATGTTCGACGCCATGAAGGGAGGCAGCAACTTCTTTGACATCACCATCCAGCTGCAACGATAAAAACTAAAAACTGACAACTGAAAACTGAAAACTGAAATATGAAACATCTGGTATATCTGATTTGTGGCATTGCCTTGACCGTGCTGTTCTTCATCCTGAGTTGCACCGACGGCTTCAACATCTGGGAGCAACTGTACTTTAACCAGGGATTCAACGACAAGATGTTCAACCTGAGCATGTATCCGGTCATCGCTGCCATCACCATCCTCGTGGCATGGGGAGGTGCCGCCATCTATTACTATGCCATCAACTCGGTGAAATTTGACCGCTGGTATCACTGGCTGGCCGTATTGGGTTGCGTGGCAGTACTGGCACCCGTGGTGTGCTACATCTACAACGACACTGTGTTTGCCGACAACGGCTTGATGTACGTCGGCGAGTCCATCCAGTTTGAGTTCCAGACGGTGCTGTTTGCCGCGCTGCTCTTCATCGTCGCTTCCTACTCGATGCGCTGGTGGAGCAGCAACTGCCGCCACACACCACTGCCACAATAGAACTAATGGAAAAAACTAACAACTAAGGACTAAGGACTAACAACTAAATATGAGACTATTCCTTTTTGCTATCGGAGGTACCGGGTCCAGGGTTCTGAAATCCCTGCTGATGCTGTCGGCAGCGGGTGTGAGGCCCCTTGACGAGAACGGCAAGCCAGTTAAAGACCTGGAGATTGTGCCCGTCATCATCGACCCGCACAAGGCCAACGAGGACCTGAAACGCACCGAGGCGTTACTCAACGACTATCGCGACATCAGGCGCAAGCTCTACGGCAACGAGCCTAATGCCGACGGCTTCTTTGCCAACCGCATCGTGACCTTGCGTGAAATCATGAGCAACACGAGCGTGACACTCAACGACACGTTCATCTTCAATCTGGGAGCCGTCGAGAATGCCAAGTTCCGCGAATTCATCGGCTATGACACGATGAACGAGGCCAATCAGGCACTGACGTCGCTGTTGTTTGCCAACTACCAGTTGGAGAACAAGATGAACATCGGCTTTGTGGGCAGTCCCAACATCGGCAGCGTGGCGCTGAACGAAATCAAGGACAGCAACGAGTTCAAGGCCTTCAGCAACATCTTCCGTCAGGGCGACCGCATTTTCTTCATCAGTTCCATCTTTGGTGGAACAGGTGCCGCCGGATTCCCCATCATGGTGAAAAACATCCGCCAGGCCGCCAACCTCGAGGGCATCGAGAACCGTGACGCCCTGAGTCGTGCTCCCATCGGTGGCTTGACCGTGCTGCCCTATTTTACTCTTGAGGGCAACAAGCACGACCAGCGCATTGCTACCAGCGACTTCATCGTCAAGACGCAGAGCGCACTCTACTACTACAAGAACACGCTCACGGGTGCCAACGACAGCAACGTGAACAGCATCTACTACTTGGGCGACCAGGTGAGAAGCAAGCCTTACTTGTATGACCCGGGCGAACACGGCCAGCGCAATAATGCCCATTTAATCGAGCTTATCGGCGCATTGGCACCGTTGGATTTTGCCGGAGTTCCTGAAAGCAAGCTGAGCGATCCTGACGGTTATCCATTGCCCACGACGGCCTATGAGTACGCCCTCGCCAAGGACGACCTGAGTCTGAATTTCCTGTCGCTGGGACACCGCACACGCCAACTCATCTACGAACCGATGAGCAAATTCCACCTGCTGTTCCTGTTCCTGACCACCGGATTCAAGGACGTGATAGGCCAAGGCTTTACCGAGGATGTTCCCAAAATCAAGAGCGACTTCCTGGTATCGCAGTTCTATCGCACGCTGGTGGACCAGTTCCTGCTGGGCTATGCCCAGTGGCTCACCGAGATGAACGACAACATGCGCAGCGTGGCGTTGTTCAAACCCGGCGAAATCGATATGGCCCACGCCATCGAAGGCGTGAGTGTAAAGAAGCGCCTGCTGGGCCACTACAAGGTCGATAACGATGTGCTCAAGGCCGAGATGAACAAGCTGAGCAAGAACAACCCCAGCTACAGCGACCACTCGGTGGAATACAAGCTGCTCGACCTCTTTAACAAGGCGGCCCACAACGTGTTCACCGAGCGTTACGAGAATATCAACTAGCGCCATTACGCCCCACGCTAAGGCGCTAAGACGCAAAGAATTATTTTATATGGCAGAACAACAAAAATGGGGAAACGATGGAACCAGACCTATTTTAGACAGCATTTATGAGGTCTATAAACAGTTGGGGCCTGGTCTATTGGAGTCAATTTATGAGGAAGCGCTCATGATTGAATTGGCATCACGAGGCATTAAAGCGCGGCGCCAAGTACCCATTCGTGCCACATATAAAGGTAAAGACTTAGGAATTGATTTCGTAATGGATATCCTTGTTGAGGACAGTATTGTCCTTGAGCTGAAATCTATTGAAGAATTACATCCAGTACACTATAAACAGTTATTAACTTACTTAAAACTGGCTGACAAACGACTTGATTTTCTTGTCAATTTTAATGAACATATACTAAAAAATGGAATAAAACGGGTTGTCAATAATTTTATTGAGCCCGCAACATAAAGAATCTTAGCGCCTTAGCGCCTTGGCGTGGGGCAGTTTTAGAAAAAGAAGAATATGAGCGATATATTATCATATAGCAACAACACGACCAAGAACGGCGAGGAGGACTGGATCTCTCATGCCCCCTACAGCGACGACGATATCGCGCGCATCAAGGATCCTGACGGAGGACTGAGCGAAAATCCGCGCACCGCCATTCCCAGCCCGCTGGCCCAACTGGACCTCGTGAAGAATGCCTTCAAGCAGCTCGCCAACGAGCGCCTGCGCGGTGCACGCATGAACGAGCGTCTGGTGTCCAATGCCCTCGACGTGGCACAGTTGTTCTTTGACTACGAGAACCACAAGGACTACCTGCGCATCATCCGCTGGAACCGCGAGGAGTGCATCGAGCAACTCAAGGCCAACCCGCAGCACCGCCTCTACGGCGAGACGCTGGACCTGTTCCTGCGCAGCGACAAGGTGTATAACTTTGACCTGCTCAAGGACTGGTACATCATCATGTGGGACCGTCAGGTGCTGGGCGGCACTTCGCCTGCCTCGGTAGTGATGGCTGCTCCTGCATTGGGAACCATCGACGCCATCAAGGTGGAGCAGGGAGTGAGCCTGTTCAGCGAGACGCGCCACCTGTGGCAACGCGACGAGGACTTCGTTTTTTACATGTATCTGCTGATGAATGCCTACCCCACCCTGCGCCTGCACTGTGGCGAGGTGTATGCCTACATGCAGAAGAACCTGGAGCCTCTGCGCCAGCATCGTCCCGACCTGTACCGTCGCATTACCACGGTCATCCCCAATCTGGACGCCCTGGACGAGGGCCGTGCCAGCACGGTGCTGGAACAGCTGGAGCACAACTATGACCCCTTCGGCGGCGGTATCGACGTGAGCGTGCTGGGAGCCCGTTTCTACCACAAGCGCGTGCTGGACATCCGCACTGCGGCCAGCGAGAGCGACTTTGTCATCACCCCCACCCTGCCACAGGAGAAGAACGAGCTGCCGCTGGTGCTCGTCAACGGCTTCAACGGCAGTGTGGAGCGTTTCCGCTACATCGACAAGGAGTGGGACAGCGCTACTCAAGTGTATGCTGGCGGTCTGCCACTGAATGACCGCAAGTTGCCCGACACGTCGATACAATATCCGTTTGTCACCACCGACGACTTCCTGACCGACACCATCGTGCGGCTGGACAGCGGCTGCGTGATCGACACCGACCATTTCTTTGACGGCAACCTCAAGCCGCGCACACCGCACCCCACGTGCGGCTATCTGCTCCCCTTGAAACCGTTGCTGTTCACCTACTTTGACACCGACTACATCAAAGGCACCATTGCTGGTCGCCACGTGATGGACATCGAGGAGTTTGCCGACGGTAGCGTGATGGTCACCCTGCGCATCCGCGTCAAGAAGGGCGACAACCGCTACATCGAGTTGTCGCGCAAGTACTTCCCCATCAATGACCACACCTGGACCTTTGACGAGCGGCGCGGCACGGGCCGTGTGGTGGGAGCAACGCTGTCCACCTCGATTTTCCCGTTTGTCAAGACCGATGCCAACGACGACTATACCGTCGAACTGTTCACCATGATCGAGAACGGCGGCGCCACGCTGCGTTTTTACAAGAACGGTATCAAGACCGACGGGCTGAACGTGCGCGATGCCATCCGCTCCCACTCGGGCTACAGTACCATGTACTATGATGTGGATGGTTCGTTTGACTATATCGAGGCCAGTGTGAAGAACCACCTGGGACGTTCCAGCGGCGTGATTATCCCGCAATGGAAGCCCTACGCACCCAGTGCCAAGGAACTCATCTTTGCAGTGGACTTCGGTACCACCAACACCCACGTCGAGTGGGCCGAGCGTGGCCAGCCTTCACAGCCGTTCACCTTTGAGTACGGCTCACAGCAAGTGCTCGTCGCCTCGCTGCACAAGCCCAAGTCGCTCGAGTATGCCGAGCAGGTGCAGCGCGTCGAGTTTGTGCCGCGCGAGATTGACAACGTGTATGGTTTCCCCTTGCGTTCCACGCTGGCACGCAACGAGAACAGCGGCATGGGCAGCAACCTGTTCAGCGACGTGAACATCCCGTTCCTGTATGAGCGCCGCTACTTCCACGGCTATGAGGTGATGACCAACCTCAAGTGGAAGGGCGACACCGAGCTGGCCAAGTCGTTCCTGCGCGAGTTGACCCTGCTCATCAAGGCCAAAGCCCTGCTCGAGAATGCCGACCTGCGCCGCACCGAGATTGTCTATTTCTATCCCGTGAGCATGGGCGGTGCCGACCGCGACACGCTTGAAAGAACATGGAACGAACTGTTCCGCACCTATATCGGAGCCGATAGCGACCGCCTGCGCTCCTACCCCGAGAGCCTCGCACCCGCCTATTACTACAGCGGTGCCGAGGTGGCCGGCAGCAGCTATGTGTCAATCGACATCGGCGGCGGCACCTGCGACACGGTCATCTACCAGCCTACTGCCGACCGCATGAGCAGTGAGCCGGTGGCCATCTCGTCGTTCCGCTTTGCCGGCAACGCCATCTTTGGCGACGGATTCACCGACAAGGATGCCGACAACAACCCCCTGCTGCAGCACTACACGCGCTACTTCAAGCAGATTATCGAGAATGACAAGGGCAACAACATCGCCTACCTGGGCAGCATCCTCAACGACATCATGGCCCAAAAACGCAGTGAGGACATCAATGCCTTCCTGTTCTCGATTGAAAATGTGGAGGAACTGCGCACCCTGCGCGAGATTGACCGCAACCTGTACAGCTACAATGCCCTGCTGCGCAACGACAGCCAGCGGCGGTTGATCTTCATGTACTTCTATGCCGCCATCATCTACTACATCGCCATGGCGATGAAGCAGCGCGGCTACGAGATGCCCAAGCAGATCTACTTCTCGGGAACGGGCAGCAAGATTCTGAACATCCTGGGCTCACTGAGCCGTATCAACATGCTCACCCAAATCATCGTCGAGCGCGTGTACGGCAAGCAATACACCGAGTCCTTCGAAATCAAGATCGAGGACAAGTGCCCCAAGCAGATCACATGCCGCGGCGGCATCAAGCTGGAGAACCGACGCCTGGACGGACAGGCCGACGTGAGCCGCTACAATGCCACCAATGTGAAGCGCATGCGCTACTGCTGCTCGATGCTGGGCGACGACGAACTCACCATGGCTCAGGTTGAGTCCATCGAGGTGAGAGACCGCATCGTCGAGAAGGTCAAGGAGTTCAACCAGTTCTTTGTGGAACTGTGCGACGCGACCATCAAGGACGAGTTCGGCATCGAGAACAATGTGTTACGTCTGTTCGAGAGCGTGCTGGGAGACAACCTGGCCAACTACCTCACAGCAGGTATCAACACCTTCCTGAAAGGTAGATACAATGCCACCGACGTAGTCGAGGACGTGCCCTTCTTCTATCCCGTCATCGGCGTGATAAGGCACAATCTGCTCAAGAACATGCGCAACGACGTCATCAGCAAGTTTAATCAATAAAATTATATCTCCAAAATCATTTAGAGTTATGAAACGCATCACTTTACTGCTGGCAGCAATCGTCTGCCTCGCCATCTCGGCAATGGCGCAAATCAATGCCGACCAACCGCTCTCGCCCGCATTGTGGAAGCAGGGTGTCGCCCGTTGTGCCCACTACACGGCTTACGCCAAGGGTTTTGCCAAAAAATCCGAGGAGATGCAGAGGCGCTTTCCCCAGGGTTATACCCTCGATGACCTCAACAACGATGTCTATGGCAACCAGGGCGCCAAGTGGGAAAAGATCTACAATGAGTTCAAGAAGAGCGAGGACAAGGGTGGTAGCATCAACGACCTCAAGGAACTAGTGATTCCCCAGGTGTGGAAGCTCGTTGAGCCCGATTTCCAGGCATTCATCACCGATCATCCCGAGATTGCCAACGCTGTTCCTACTGACGTCAACAAAGATAACGCTGACGCAGCCGTCCAGGAAGGCGAGAACACCGAAGAGGCTTCGGCCGAGCCCATCCATGACGCACAGCACAGGCAGATGCGCAAACAGGAGTCGTGCCAGTTCTCGTGCTCCGAGAACCTGCCCCTGTGGTTAGGCATCTTGGGTTCGCTGCTCGGTCTGTGCTCACTGCTGATTGCACTGAGCAATCGTGGCAAAATCAAGGAGTTGCGCCGCAACTTCGCCCGCGAGATTGACCGTACCAACGCCAACCTGCAGGAGTTCTCGACCGATGCTGCCGACCAGATGAAGGCCCTCTCTATCCGCTTGACAGGCAAGGCCGCACACAATGCCGAGCCCTTTGTCGCCACAGTCGCTGAGAAAGCCGATGAAGAGGAAACCGTGGCCGCCGAGCCCATTGACGAGGAGCCTGTAGCCGAAGCCGCCCAGGAACCTGTCGAGGAGGAAGAGGGTGATGTCATGAACCTGTTCATGAACAGGCCTGACGAGGACGACAACTTCACCCGTGTGAGTGACACCTTCGAGCCGGGCAACTCGATCTATGTGCTCACCACCTTCGACGGCCAGCACGGCACATTCGAGGTGATTGACAAGCCCGAGGTACACCGTTTCGCGCTCATGATGCCTGCCGAGAACCTGATCCGCGCCTGCTCAGGCAACGCTATCCAGATTCCTAACGGCACACGCATCGTCACCGACCGTCCCGGCGAAGCCGAGTTCATCGACGGATTGTGGCACATTGTTGTCAAGGCCATCATCCACTACGAGGGATAATATCTCACAGGCAAAAGCCTGTGAGAAGTTAGGGGTGAGGAGTTAGGAGTGAGCTGTATTTTTCACTCTAACTCCTAACTCCTAACTTCTAACTCCTAACTTCTAACTCCTAACTTATTATGCGCTGGACTTGTCCTAAATGCGGCAAAAAACTGGAAATCAGTAACGAGCAACTGATAGCCAACGACGGCGTCATTGTTTGCCCGCAATGCCTATTGCAGGCACATCAGCCCATGCCCAAGGCCCGCATCTCCCCTCGCCGCACCGAGGACGACCCTCCTGCCATACCCAAGCCTCGACAACAGCAGCAGCAAAGCATCAGCTTCGACAACGAGACACCGCCCGAGTACAGGCCCACGACTCCCCCTCCGCACAAGACCAGCATGAAACAGGCAAAAACATCCTACCGTTACACTGGACTGTCAGGCAGCAATGAAACCGGCCCACAGCAACCCGGCACCAAAAAGAAATCTTCTGGAAAAAAGAAATCCAAGAAAAAGAAAAAGAAGAACGGACTGAGCGGCTGGGGATGCTTTGGCCGCACCATCGTCTTCACCCTCATTCTGTTTGCCGTCTACGTCTTCTTCGGTCTCCTCCTCGAGTCCCTCCAATAGCAATCAACAGAAGCATTGAACTATGGCACAGCATAATGAGTTAGGGAAACTGGGCGAACAGGCGGCTTGTGAGTTCTTGATAGCAAGGGGATACACGATTCGGGAGACCAACTGGCGAGTGGGAAAACTGGAAATCGACATCGTTGCACAGGAGCCGCACGCCAACCGATTGCACATTGTCGAGGTGAAGACACGCAGCAACATTGAGCACTTTGACCCGATGGAAGCCATCACTCGGGCCAAAATCCGCAACCTGGTGAATGCTGCCAATGGCTACAT
>Ga0310694_10004956_pt1 | contig 12775 bp, 10 predicted proteins | sample 174DNAGHGhighgp2_FD_203884 | JGI IMG/M metagenome (GOLD analysis project Ga0310694, IMG submission 203884) | Sheep rumen microbial communities from Palmerston North, Manawatu-Wanganui, New Zealand - 1742 DNA GHGhigh gp2 (v2) (version 2) | ecosystem: Host-associated > Mammals > Digestive system...
AGATTGACTTCTCGCCCTCTTTCCAACTCGGGCAACTCTCCATCGACACCTCGATGATCTACCTCGAGTGCAACAATTCCATCCCCCTGTCGCTTCTCCTGCGCGCCCAGTTGCTCGACTCCACCGACGCTCCGCTGTGCGACCTCCTCGACCCCATACTCACCGAGGTGGCTGGCGCCGACGTGGCCATCAACCCCGTCACCAACCTCTACAGCTCTGTGGGTCCCAACAGAACGCTGGTGCAAATACCCGTCACAGCCCCAGTCTTCGACGCACTACTGAAAACCAAGAAGATACAGCTTACAGCAACACTCAACACAACCACCACCGGCGACCCAATCCGCAACCGCGTCGCCGTGCAGGCATCCGACAAGCTCGACCTGCGAGTGTGGGCTAAGCTGACGCCATCCTACAACCTCGACATCGACATCAACACTGGCAACACGGAAGGAGGTGCAGAATGAAAAACATCAGGATAAGCCTCATCGCCCTTGCCGCTATCCTGCTGGCAATGCCATCGATAGCCAGCGCACAGAGCAACATCATGTACGGCTCGTCGCGCAACCCGCTGATGAACACCGCCAACCCCGCCTTTTTCCCCAGCAAATCGAGGATATACCTCTCGTTGCCAGGCGCCAACATCAACCTCTCCAGCCCGCTGTCCTACAGCAGCATCTTCCAGATCGACACCGTCAACAATAAGACCATCATCAACGCCAACAGCATCCTCGACACCCTCACCGACGGCGACAACTTCCGCTTCGGCACAGGCATCAACGCTGTAGGATTCGGCCTCGACCTCGGCAAGTTCTTCCTCACCCTCTCCGCACAGGCAAAAGTCGATTTCGGCCTCGGCATGCCAACAGGACTCGTCACCTTCCTCAACGAAGGTAACTACGGCCACACCGGCGACGACATCATCGAGCTCATCGACGGTAATTTTGTCAGTGCCCGCGTTTATGGCGAGGGAGCCGTCGGCTTCGGCATCCGCCTGCTCGACGACCGACTCACCATAGGCGCACGCGTCAAGATGCTCATCGGCTACCTCGACCTCTCGAACGCCGGCTCGTCGCTGACACTCCAGACGGCGCCCGACTACTCGTCGATGACCGCAAACCTCAACCTCGACATGAATTACACCTCCGCAATCGACATACACACCGACACCATCAACAACCAGACGACCGCCAACGTCCGCACCTATATGCCTAAGAACTACGGCGTCAACTTCGACCTCGGTGCCCGCTACGCCACCGACCTCTTCGAGGTGTCGGCAAGCGTCAACGACTTCGGTCCCGGCATACACTGGACTGATGGCGTGCAGAAGATTGTCTCCGCCCGCGAGAACAACAGCTTCACCTTCACCGGCGTCGACGTCAGCGAGCTGATGCAAGGTGGCAAGATGGACTCCACCTACACCCAGATGCTCCTCGACTCCCTCAAGTCGCTTGCCGACTATAAGTTCGTCGACTCCGACAAAGACTACTGGACCTCCATACCCACCAAAGTCAACCTTGGCGGCATGTTCCACTTCACCAACTTCCTCAGCGCCGGTGTCCTCTTCCATGGCGAGTTCGAACGTGGCCTGGTGAAGGTCGGCGACGTCTTCAAAACCAAGAACGTAGGCTTCTACAGCCGCACCTCGCTCCTGGCCCGTGCCAACCTGCACGACTGGGTCGAAGTGGTCGCTGCGGCCTCCGTCGTCACCAACAACGGCAACTGGAGCTGGTTTAACCCCGGCATCGGCCTCACACTCACCCCGTTCCGTGCCATTCAGGTCTACACATTCCTCGACTACATCTCCAACATCTACCTTGTCGACGCCAAACAGCTCAACATCTCCGTCGGCCTCAACCTCCTCTTCGGAAGCAGCAGGTAAGGCACTGACTCATAACAACAGCAAAAGGGGACCAACCACACGACGTCCCCTTTTGCCTTTCAAAAAAAATCTAACAACACCTCCACACAACCCTATCAAGACATGTCAAACATCGTAGCCATAGTAGGACGGCCCAACGTAGGCAAATCGACCCTTTTCAACCGCCTCATCGAAGAACGCAAAGCCATAGTCGACGAGACCTCCGGCGTCACCCGCGACCGCCAGTACGGACATTCCGACTGGAACGGCAAACACTTCTCCGTCATCGACACCGGCGGTTACGTCATGGGTGGCGACGACGAGTTCGAAATCGAAATACGCAAACAGGTGGCCCTCGCCATCGACGAGGCTGACGTCATCCTCTTCCTCGTCGACGCAAAAGAAGGGCTCACCCCCATGGACGAAGATGTTGCCGACATGCTACGCCGCTGCACCAAGCGTGTCATGCTTGTCGTCAACAAATGCGACACCGCCGCACGTCACGAGACCATAGGCGAGTTCTACGCCCTCGGCCTCGGCGAGCTGTACCCCATAGCAGGCATCACAGGCACCGGCACCGGCGACCTGCTCGACGCCCTTGTCGCCGACTTTGACGAAGGCGAGGAGGAGGACAACGACGAGCTGCCACGCATCACCGTCGTCGGACGCCCCAACGTAGGCAAGTCCTCGTTCATCAACACCATCACCGGCACCGAACGCAACATCGTCACACCCATCGCCGGCACCACCCGCGACTCCATCCTCTCGCACTACAACCTCTTTGGCTTCGACTTCAACTTTGTCGACACCGCCGGATTGCGCAAGAAACAGAAAGTGAGCGAAGACCTCGAGTTCTACTCCGTCCTGCGCTCCGTCCGCGCCATCGAGGCCAGCGACGTCTGCATCCTCATGCTCGACGCGTCGCAAGGCATTGAGCAGCAAGACCTCAACATCTTCGGCCTCATACAACGCAACCACAAAGGCGTCGTCATCGTCATGAACAAATGGGACCTCATAGAGAAGGACAATAACACCCACAAGGAGTACGAAAAGCTTATCCGCGAACGCATTGCGCCTTTCGACGACGTGCCCATCGTCTTCACCTCGGTCATCAACAAGCAACGCATCTATAAAGTCCTCGAGACAGCACGGCAAGTCTACGAGGCGCGCAGTCGCAAGATACCCACCTCCGAGCTGAACGACACACTGCTGCCTATCGTCAAGGAGCAGAACCCACCACCAAGTGTCAAAGGCAAGTGGATAAAGATAAAGTATATCACCCAGTTGCCGACACCCTATCCGCAGTTCGTCTTCTTCTGCAACCTGCCGCAGTATGTGCGCGACCCCTACCGCCGCTATGTCGAGAACCGCATGCGCGAACTGTGGGACTTCCACGGCGTACCCATCAACATCTACTTCCGCGCCAAATAAAAACAGAAAGCAATGACGAGAAAAGGTAAAATCATATATATCAGCGTGTCTGTCATCGTAATAGTGTTGGCGACATTTGTATACTTCCATTTCTTCTTCGTATACAGCAGAGGCGTCAATGCCGGCGACATCAACTATTTCCAGGAAGAGGGCATCCTCTTCAAGACCTACGAAGGCAAGATGATACAGAGCGGCTTCAAGTCCAACAGAGGCAACAATAACCTGCAAAGCAACGAGTTCAAGTTCTCCGTGACCGACAACAAGATAGCCGACAGCCTGATGCGTTGCTCCGGCAAATACGTAGAGATACGCTGGAAACGCTATATGGGCACCCTACCCTGGCGAGGCAACAGCCAGTATGTGGTGACCGAAATCCTCTCCGTGCAATAAAGGGTAATATCTCAAAGCATCAAGCAACTGACCAAAAGGCAGAAAAGAAGATGGTGTCCAGTAAGCTATGAGACACCATCTTTATTTATTATCAGAGAGTTCTTTCTGAAAAACAGTATAGCCGACTCTTCCCGGAATACAATACAAGCCGTCAAACCATCATCAGGTAGTTCACCTCCTGTTGCGTCAGTTCGCGGTAGCGTCCACGGGGCAGGTCTTTCTTGGTGAGACCTGCGAAGACGCAGCGATCCAATTTATGCACCTCGTAGCCAAAATGCTCGAAGATGCGTCGAACGATGCGGTTTTTGCCCGAGTGGAGAGCCACGCCGACAATTCGTCGGTCGCGCCCGTCGCCATTGTATTGCACGTCGTCGACGGCAATGGGGCCGTCCTCGAGCTCAATGCCGTCAAGCATCTGCTGCATGTCGGTGCGGCTCACAGGGCGGTCGGTCTCAACCTGATAAATCTTATAGACATTAGAGGAGGGATGAGTCAACTTCTTAGCCATCTCGCCGTCATTGGTGAAGAGTAGCAAGCCTGTGGTGTTCTTGTCGAGGCGTCCCACAGGATAGATGCGTTCGCGGCAACAGCCCTGCATGAGCTGCATGACCGTGTTGCGCTCCTGCGGGTCGTCGAGAGTGGTGATATAGCCCTTAGGCTTGTTGAGCAGGAAATAGCGCTTAGGCTCACTGCGCAGCACCTCGCCACCGTAGGAGACCACATCGCCTTCCTTGACCTTGAAGCCGAGGGTGGTGACCACCTCGCCATTGACGGAAACGGCGCCCGCCTCAATCAATTTGTCGGCATCGCGACGGGAACAGATGCCAGCATTAGAGATGTATTTATTGAGACGAGTGGTGCCGTCGTGCTTAGGCTCTGGGGGAGCCTGTTTGTTCTTGCGGCGTCGTATCTTGTTCTGAATGATTTCCTCAGCCCCTTTGAGACGGTTAATCCTGGCGGGATGAGATTTAGTGTTGTTAAGATGACGTTTGCCATTAGAAGAGCGGAGGTTGTTGTTCTCTTTTCGATTGTCATCTTTTGGGGCAGCCGTTAAACGCGGACGACGGGGACGGTTGCCACCATTGTTTTGAAAATTTTTATCATCCATGATTCTGAGTTGTTGAGATAGTTTAGTTGATGAGTTGATTGGATGTTAAGCTGATTATATAACAACAAGGCTAAAACTGGCTGAGTTATATAAAATGAGTTTTCAAGAATAATCACGTCAAGTGCCGAAATGGAGTACATAAGGGCCCTGGTTTTCGAGAGCCTGAGTTTCGAGGACTGTGGCGACCTCCTTAGCCATGAGCAGAAAGACGTTGAGGTTTCTGTCTCTTAGCCATTTAAGCGCGTCGATGTCCTCGCGGCAGGCCATGGCAAACATGAGGTTGCAGATGTGAGTGCTTTTGCCTATCCAAACACGTGCCTTGTCCTCGCCGTCGATGGCGTTGGAGAGTATGGCGAGCCATTCGTAATGGTTGGCGAAGAGCCACTTCATGGCGTCGACATCACCCCTGACGGCGTTGGAGAAAGCAGCGAGTTCGGGATAGCCGTTCTCCATAAGCCAGCGGAAAAAGTCTTTTCTGCCGGCGATGCACTTGGTGAGTGCAAGCAAGATCTTTATGTCATATTTTTCGAGTCCCAAAGTTTATTGGTCAATAGTTCAGGTTAAATGATAGTAGAAGAAATCAAGAGCGTATCTTGGCGCCGAGTTGCGCCTCGAGGTTTTTCTGCAGTTTAGACATGACAGCATCAATCTGCTTGTCATTGAGCGTCTTGTCATCATCCTGCAGGATGAAGCTGACAGCATAAGATTTGAAACCGTCGGCAATACCCTTGCCGTTGTAGACATCGAAGAGCGAAACCTGTTTGAGCAGTTTCTTCTCGGATGCCATGGCGACAGCCTCAATCTGCGCGAAGGAGACATCGGAGCTGAGCACCAGAGCCAAATCGCGCCGCACAGCGGGGTATTTGGCCACCTCGCGGTAGGTGATTTCCTTGGTCGGGTAGCTCTTGAGGAGCAGATCCCAGTCTATGTCGATGAAGAAGACCTCCTGCTTGCAATCCATCATACGAAGTGTGGCATCGGAGATGCGACCGACCAGAGCGAGCTGTTTCTTGCTGTCCTTAAAGGTATAGGAGAGTCCTTCGGAGAGGAAAGCCTCCGTTGCCGAAGCGACGAGGAGTCGTTGCATTGGAATGCGCATCTTGGCGAGAATGTTGAGGAGATAGCATTTAGCGTCAAAGAAGTCGACCTTGCTGCTCTTGGAGTGCCAGTTTTCAGGATGAGCGTTGCCCGTCAAGAAGCAGGAAAGATGCTGTGTCTCGTTGAAACGCTTGGTGACAGGGGCATCGATGTCGGCTTCGGGATTGGCGACATAGCTACGTCCGAACTCGAAGAGCCTCTGGTCGAAAATCTTATGATTGGCGTTGTAGACGATGCATTCCAACCCGTTGTAAAGGAGGGTTTGGCGCATGACGTTGAGTTCCTTAGAGAGAGGATTGATGATGTGGACACAACGGTCGGCTGGGAAGTCAGCATTATTGTCGTAGTATGCGCTTTTGGTGAGCGAGTTGTTCATAATCTCGTTGAAGCCATTGGCGCTAAGGTATTCGGAGACAGACTTTTTGAGTTTCTGAGGATTAGGTTTGACGCCGTAAGCCAGACAGCTGTGCAACGTCTCGTCGACCTCGACCATGTTGTAGCCGTAGATGCGGAGGATTTCCTCGACCACATCGCATTCGCGGTAGACATCAACCTTGCAGGTGGGTATGAGCAGCGACATACCCTCTGAGGTCTCGCCGACAATCTCGATGTCGAGCGAGGTGAGAGCCGTGCGAATAGCTTCGACGGGAATGTGTATGCCGACGAGGTCGTCGATGCGCTTGAAGTTGATGTCGACAGCGGCGCGCTCAATCGGTTTAGGATAAATATCTACAATGTCGCCACAAATTTCGCCTCCAGCCAACTGTCTGATGAGCAGGGCGGCGCGACGGATGGCCCAGAGGGTGATGTTGGGGTCGCAGCCACGCTCGTAGCGGAAAGAGGCATCGGTCTTAAGACCGTGACGCTTAGAGGTTTTGCGAATAGAGACAGGGTTGAAGTAGGCACTCTCGATAAAGACGTTGGTGGTCTGCATGGTGACGCCGGACTTCTGACCGCCGAAGACGCCGGCGATACACATGCCCTCGTTGTCATTGCATATCATAAGGTCGCGACTGTCGAGCTTACGTTCCACACCGTCGAGAGTTACGAATGGAGTGTCCTGCGGGAGGCATTTGACCGTAACGTGGTTACCCGCAATCATGTCGGCATCGAAAGCATGTAGCGGCTGTCCCACTTCCATGAGGATGAAATTGGTGATGTCGACAATGTTGTTGATAGGACGCAGGCCGACGGTGCGCAACTTGTCCTTGAGCCAGTCTGGCGACTCCTGCACCTTAACATTGCGAATGGTGAGTCCCGAGTAGCGCGGGCAGAGGTCACTGTTGTCGACCGTGACCTTGACAGCACGAGGGTCGGGCTTGTCGTTAACCGAGAGAGAGTTGTCTATCTCGGGCCACTGAATGGCGAGGCCAGCGTTCTGGCGAGTGTTGAGAGCCGCCACGACGTCGCGTGCCACGCCGATGTGCGAGGTGGCGTCCGAGCGGTTGGCGGTGATGGCCACTTCGAGAGTATAGTCGTCCTTGACATTGAAATAGTCGCGCGCCGGCATGCCGACAGGGGCGTCATCGGGCAGTACCATAATGCCGTCGTGACTGTTGCCGAGTTGCAGTTCGTCCTCGGCGCAGAGCATGCCTTCGCTGACAGCGCCTCGCAGCTTACCTTTCTTAATCTCATGGTATTCAGTGTCGGAAGACCAAATCTTAGTTCCAATCTGTGCGCATACCACTTTCTGCCCTGCCGCGACGTTGGGAGCGCCGCAGACGATGTTGAGAGGAGTGCCGTTGCCGACATCGACCGTGGTGAGGTGGAGATGGTCGGAATCGGGATGAGGTTCGCAGGTGAGCACCTGAGCGATGACGACATGCTCAAGTCCACCCTTGATGGTTTCGACCTTCTCGACGCCTTCAATCTCGAGGCCAGAGAAAGTGAGGAGTTCATCCAATTGATGAGGGTCCAACGAAATGGCTACGTAGTCTTTAAGCCAGTTATATGATGTTTTCATCTTACGATAATATGGAGTTACGTATATATCAGTTTTTGAGGTTTTTCACCTTACGCGCCCTGTAGGAGTGGGAGTTGTTCTGATTGAAATAGCAGTTAAGGCCATCGGGGCCACAAGCGTAAGTATGTGTCGGCGAGCAGGGAGAAGAAGTCCAATAAAAAGTATGGTTGACCAGCACAAGTGGGGCATGATGTTTCTCCATAGTGCGGTTAATCAGAGTCTTATACTTGTTAACAAGAGCGATTTCGTCTTTGTCGGGGAGGCGCCAACCTTGCGCTTCATTTTCCAATCCCCAGCGCAAAGCTGAGTCGGCATCGAGAGCTGAGACCTCGTCGAGCGATATGATGAGGAGTGGCTGCGCGTCGGCATCGACCGAGACGACCACCCCCTTATCGCCGTCAAGGCTGTAGTAGTCGCCCGGAGCGTAAGAGGACTTGCAACCAACGAGGAGGGCTGAAGAGAGAAGAATGGAGAATATCAAAAATAAGTGTTTCAAGATACGAGAAGATTAAAAATCAAAATCGAAGTCAAAAGATTCATAGTCAGCAGAGTCGACGAACGCTAAAGAGTCGGCAAGAGAAAGAGTGTCGATTACGACAGGAGGTTTCTGTTCGAACAGATGATATAGCTTAGTGGGCAGATTCATAATCTGATAGGATGCCATGATGCCTGCGTTGTTACGGTTGCCATACATGGTCAAGAGGTGCCGATGGGATGATGAGGAGTCGAAAGTGACCTTTTTGTAGCGGTAGAAATACTCCTCCACCTCAGGCGAAGCCAAAACATCGGGACCAGCGGAGAGAACCTCGCCCTCGTTGAGGTAAGGCAGAATGATGCGCATGTCGGAAAGCAGTTCCTCGTTGGAGTTGATTTTGTGTATACTATTGATATTGAGGAGCAGACCTGCACCAATCAGCACAGCGGCAATGGCATTGAGGACGCGTCGGGAGGTACGGTTGCTGGCAAGCAACCAGTCCTCGATGAGGTCGTAGAGCAGACAAGCCATAGCGATGGCGAAGAAAGGCAACATGGGGACGATGTAGAACTCCTGTTGCTTGTGTCCCAACATGATAGGCAGTACACCGGAGAGTCCGAAAACCAGAAAGAACCACCCCAGACGAGACCGTTCGTTCTGGATAGCGGATAGCCCTTTGCCATAGCGCTTAGGAAACATGAAACGGTAGAAAGGACGCGACTTGAGACGCAGAAGCGAAAGGAGAACGACGATGGAGAGAGGTATGGCACCCTGGACGAAAAGGACATAGAGGATGTAGAACCGCGACTGCACCGTCTGGGTGTGAAGGAGACCGCCAATCAGCTGACGATGAAGGTAGTCGTAAAGATGGCTGTAGATGTCGGGAGAGATAAAAATGAAGACGGAGAGCGTCACCAACCAGACGGCGAGAATGACGACAGTGGTGAAGATGGGGAATAGTATACGCTCGCGTCGCACCATGAGCCAATATAGGAAAGGAAAGAAAATGGGGAACAGACCACCGAATCCTTTGACCATGAAGGCCAGTTCCATCATGAGGGCCGCGAGGACAACCCAAGCAGTACGGCTAAGTTTGTAGTGGCCTGTACTTTTGCCGAGCGCCAGACGCGTCTGCTGGATGAAAGAGGCGCGACCAGCCTTGAGGAGGAAGGCAACGGAGAGGAGGGTGAAGATGGTCATGGTGCTCTCCAAGAGGTTGTTGGTGGCCGACCAAGTGACGAGCGGGATAGTGATCCAGCACAGAAGCGGGAGCCATCCCGTCTGCCGAGGTTGGCCGATGAGCGTCCAAATCCAAATCATGAGGGCCGCGAGGATGAAATAGGTCAAGACGGAGTAGACCTTCTCGGCCATGAAGGAGTTGTCGGCGAAGAGTTTGTACCACTGGCTTTCAAGCCAATAGCCCAAGGGAAGATAATGCTGTCTGTCGGCATGTCCCGGCGTTGCGAGCGAGGGGAGCCAGAAATCCTCAAACCCCTCGGCCATGCGCTGCGAGACGACGGCGTTGTCAATGCCTACGTGCGAGAGCCCTTCGGAGAGGAAACTACCCGAAATGAAAAGCAGGAAGGCACCTACGACAATCAGATAGAGGTTGGTTTGAGATTTCATAAAAAGGAGTAGTAGAATGAGTTAGAAAGTAAACAGAGAACGCGTAGAGATGGGAATAGAGGGACAGGCATTACGCTTTGGCCTTAGCCCAACTGTCCTTGAGAGTGCAAGAGCGGTTGAACACCGGCGCGTCGGGAGAGCCGTCGGGGTCAGTGCAGAAGTAGCCGAGGCGCTCGAACTGGAACCGCACAGGAGCGGCGACGCCGTTCTCCACATTCGGACGGGCGATGTCGTCGATGATGGAGGGCTCGAGCTTGCAGCCACGGAGGATGCGCAAGGAGTTGGGGTTGAGATTGTCAAGGAAGGTTTTGCCTTCGGGGGCCTCGTCAGGGCTTTCGGTAGCGAAGAGGCGGTCGAAGAGGCGCACTTCGGCATCGACGGCGTGACGTGCGGAGACCCAGTGGATGGTGCCTTTAACCTTGCGGCCGTCGGGGGAGTCGCCGCCACGGGTGGCGGGGTCGTAGGTGCAATGAATGCATGTAATGTTGCCGTCGGCATCCTTGTCGACGCTCTGGCAGGTGACGAAATAGGCGTAGCGCAAACGAACCTCGGTGCCCGGGGAAAGGCGGAAATACTTCTTAGGAGGATTCTCCATGAAGTCGTCGCGCTCGATGAAGAGCTCGCGGCAGAATGGCACCTGACGAGTGCCGTCGTCGGGATTTTCGGGATTGTTGACAGCCACGAGGTATTCCTCCTGACCTTCGGGATAGTTGTCGATGACAAGTCGGACTGGGTCGAGGACAGCCATGCGACGTGGCGCCACCTTGTTGAGGTGGTCGCGCAGACTGTTCTCAAGGCGCACATAGTCGATGATATTGTCGCGCTTAGCGACTCCGATGTCCTCGCAGAAGTTGCGGATGCTCTCGGGAGTGTAGCCACGGCGACGGAAGCCGCAGATGGTTGGCATGCGCGGGTCGTCCCAGCCGCTGACGTAGTTTTCTTTGACCAGTTGCAGCAGTTTGCGCTTGCTCATGACGGTGTAGTTGATGTTGAGGCGGGCGAACTCGTACTGATGGCTGGCGAAGATGCCGAGTTGCTGGATGAACCAGTCGTAGAGCGGGCGGTGGATGTCAAACTCGAGAGTGCAAATGCTGTGGGTGATATGCTCGATAGAGTCGCTCTGACCATGTGCGTAGTCGTACATGGGATAGATGCACCAGCGGTTGCCTGTGCGGTGATGCTCGGCATGCAGGATACGGTACATGATGGGGTCGCGGAACTGCATATTGGGGTGGGCCATGTCGATTTTTGCCCTGAGCACCTTGCTGCCGTCCTCGAATTCGCCGTTCTTCATGCGTTCAAAGAGGTCGAGGTTTTCCTGGACGGAGCGGTCGCGGAAGGGGCTGTTCTTGCCCGGAGAGGTGACGGTGCCGCGGTTGAGGCGTATTTCCTCAAGGGACTGGTCGTCGACGTAAGCGAGACCTTTCTTTATGAGTTCAACAGCCCAAATATAAAGTTGGTCGAAATAGTCTGAAGCATAATGAATTGAGGCCCACTGAAAACCGAGCCAGCGGATGTCGTTTTGAATGGAGTCGACATACTCGGTGTCCTCCTTGACGGGGTTGGTGTCGTCGAAGCGGAGGTTGGTCTTACCGCCGTATTTCTTGGCGAGTCCAAAATTGAGACAGATGGACTTGGCATGGCCGATATGAAGATAGCCGTTAGGCTCTGGCGGGAAGCGGGTGAGGATAGAGGAGTAGGTGCCGCTGTTGAGGCCTTCTTCGATGATTTCTTCGAGAAAATTGAGTTGCTTTTCTTTGGTTTCTTCCATTGTATTAAAACGAAATAAAGACGGATGCAATGCGGAGCATCTTGATTTATAAAATATTAAAGTTTACATTAGAAAAAAATATGAAAAAACAAAAATACATTTTTTTTTTGTAACAGCAAAATATAAGTAATAATCCTCATGATATCTGACGAACAAGAAGGCGGAAAAAATGCATCAAGAAAGAGCGACTGAATGTCAAATTTCGGTGACAACAGACCAACAAACGCAAAAAAAATGGCATAATCGCGCTAATTAAAAATGGCAGTCGAAAAGTACACAACAAACTGTAGGACAACAAGAAAAACACATCGTTTCAAAATCGCATGTAGGGCATTTTTGAGTGGTTGATGTTCAAATCAAAATATTTGGTGTAAATTTGCAGTTCGGAAAACAAGAAAAAAAATAAAAAAAATGAAGAAAAAACTGATTAAATGTTTTGTTATCGGCATGGCATGCACTACCCTGTCAGCATGCTCGTTGCTGCAGTCGGTGGCAGACCAAGCTGCCGGACTTGCCAATCTGGCCAACTGCGAGTACAACCTTAAAGACGTGACGGGGCTGACAATAGCCGGCGTCAATGTGAAGAACCTGAGCAACGGCAAGATCAGCGCGACGGATGTGCTGAACCTGACATCGGCATTGGTTAGCAAGAAGATACCGATGGCCATGGATGTGAACATTGACATCAAGAACCCGACGGAGAAGAATGCGGCACTGACAGCGATGGATTGGATTCTCGACATCGACGGCAGCCAGTTTGCCGAGGGCAACAGCACAAAGAACTACACGGTGACGAAGAAGGCGACCACCACCGTGCCGCTGGGCGTGAACACGGACCTTTACAGCATGTTCAGCAAGGACGGCATAAACTCGCTCAAGAACTTCGTCAGCAGCTTCAAAAGTGACGGCACATCGTCGAAAGTGGGTCTGAGAATCAAACCGTCGCTCAACGTGGCCGGCGTGCAAGTGCCAATGCCCAACTACATAAAGGTTGAGAAGAAAACAGGAACGACAACAAGCACGACAACAAAGAGTTAAGAGAGAAAAAGACAAAA